>Ga0079226_10000065_pt1 | contig 60843 bp, 72 predicted proteins | sample Poulit2014_FD_76345 | JGI IMG/M metagenome (GOLD analysis project Ga0079226, IMG submission 76345) | Agricultural soil microbial communities from Georgia to study Nitrogen management - Poultry litter 2014 | ecosystem: Environmental > Terrestrial > Soil > Agricultural land | place: USA: Georgia...
GTTTTTTACACTTTTCATTTGTTTAGGTTCATGTTGTTGTGTTTTTAACAACTATTATATCTTATCACAAGATTTTAATGTTGTCAACACTTTTTTTAAATCTTTTTTGACTTGAAGTCAATCAAGATTTATTTGTGTTTTAAGCACATATCTTATGTTACCATAAGTTGTTTAGCTTGTCAACACTTTTTTTTTAAAATCTTTTTTAACTCTTTAAGGAGCTAATGGATTTTGTTTGCGTTATTACTAACGCTTTATTATCTTACCAAGATTTTAATCACTTGTCAATACTTTTTTAAATCTTTTTTATTTAGCTATTTGCAATTAAAAAAGCACCGTATTAACTAGTGCTATATAATAATACCAAGTTTTATATATATTGTCAATACTTTTTTTAATATCTATATAAAAAAGAGAAATAGAATATTCTATCTCTCTTTTTTTACTACTATATTAAGATTTATATACTATTACTGGTATATTAATTGGTGCATCGTCAAATATCTCTTTTACTTTACTCTCAGGGGTATTTATACATCCATGGCTTCCATTACCTCTATATATACTTCCTCCATACGCATTTCTATAAGATGTATCATGTATACCTATATCTTTCCAATTTATAGGCATCCAATAATTTACTTTAACTGCATATGAACTACTGCCACCAAAATTAAGTCCTCTTAAAGTCTTATTTCTTTCTTTACTCCATAACTTATCTACACCAGTAGGCGTTGGATATCCTTTTGTAGTATCTCCTGTTACTACATCTGTACTTACTTTTAATTCTCCATCTCTGTAATACCACATGTGTTGTCTTGTTAAGTCTATCTCTATATATGTGTTTCCTATATCATTTTCTTCTCTATATAGAGCCTCATGTATATATATAGGTTCTATTACTAGCTTTTTATCTTTTTTGTCCCTTAATTGCTCTATTTCATCTATTAATAAGTCTCTAGTCTTATCTACATTCATTTGCCATCCATAGATTCCACCTTCTACTTCGATCTCTCCTATTGAAGTAGCATTAAATTTTCTCTTAGCTCCAAAGGTATCATATTTAATAGCCATATTCTTTACATAATCTCTAGTTTTTTGTTTATCGAGTATATATTTACCTTCGCTATCTAATTTGTATAAATCTATAAGGCTATCGCCAGTTAAAATTTCTTCTCTATCTTTAAAATCAAAAACTATTTCTGTTTTTAAAGCGTTATCTAATATATCTTTATTGTAAATTAAATTCTCATCATCTTTTAATATCTCTGGCTTTTTATATTCTTCCTTTAATTTAATATTATCTTGATTGCTAACTATCCCTAGTTCAATAGAAGATATCAATTCGTCTATATCTAAAGCTGTACCTTCTTTTTCTTCCACTATTATATAGCTAGAGTCCTGTTTTTCTAGTTTAGCATTTTCAGGCTCTTCTATATCTTTAAATAGTTCAGATTCTAGTAGCATTTTCTTTAGACTGTCTTTATCATACTCAGTTTCAATTTCACTGCTGTATTCTTTTGTTTTTAGCATGTCTATAGGCCAGATAAATGGATTTTGTTTTATTTCAATTTTTGATGTGTCCTTGACTTTAAAATCTATTTCTTCAGGATCTATCTCTACTATTTTATTATCTTTGCCTATAACCTTAATTTTTTTAAAGTTTTCATTGTTTATCTGTGTAATCTTTTTATTGCTTATATTTCTACCATTCAAAAAGGTATTTGGAAGTACATGATTTTTAAGATAAATCACCCCGCCTAAATATATCAATAATAAAATTAAAATAATACTCAAAGATATTTTTTTAGTTTTATTGAAGTTCTGTAAGTAGTCTTTAAAACTATCTATTTTGTCTTTCATATACTACCTCCTTTTAATAAGTATTTATATGTATGTTAATTGTATCATCACTTTTAGAAGTAGTAAACTAGCTAAAGAAGATTAAATTTTGACAATAAAAAAAGGACTAAGCTTTTTACTTAATCCTTAAAATTTGATTAGTTTGTCAGGGTAAAATCAGTTATAATAGCTCTAAAAAGGGACTAAGTACATACTTAATCCCTAACGAACTAATCAACTAATTCTAATATACACATTTCTGCACCGTCGCCTCTACGAGGTCCTAGTTTTAAAATTCTAGTGTAACCACCGTTTCTGTCAGCATATTTTGGCGCTATTTCTTCGAATAGTTTGTGAACTATTTCTTCTTTATATATATATCCACTAGCTTGTCTTCTTGCAGCAAGATCTCCTCTTTTACCAAGAGTAATCATTTTTTCTGCAACTCTTCTAGTTTCTTTAGCTCTTGTTACTGTTGTTTCAATTTTACCATTTTCAAGTAAAGATTGAACTTGATTTCTAAGCATACCATCTCTGTGGTCACTTCTTCTTCCAAGTTTTCTTAGGTTAGCCAAATTATATCCCTCCCTTACTTTTCTTCGTATTCAATTTCCTCATTTAGGAAAGTTAAATCCATTTCGTGTATTTTATTTTCAACTTCTGTTAATGATTTTTTACCGAAGTTTTTGATTTTACTCATTTCTTCTTTGGTTTTAGATACTATATCTCCAACCGTATCAATACCAGCACGTTTTAAACAGTTGAAACTTCTAAGAGATAAATCTAGATCTTCAATGCTTATTGAATACATCTTTTCTTTATCTACTTCTTCTTCTTCGATTTCTTCTTCTTCCTGAAGTTCATAATTTGGTAACTCTCTGAACAGTTCAAAATAATTAATAAGTATATCTGCACCTTGAGCTAATGCTTCTTGTGGTGTGATTGTTCCATTAGTCCATACTTCCATAACTAATTTATCATAATCAATTATTTGACCAACTCTAGTATTATCTACCGCAAAGTTAACCTTTGTAACAGGTGTGAAAGAAGAATCTATAGGGATTACTCCTATAACATCTTCTGAAGATTTATTAAGTTCTGAAATTCTATATCCCTTACCATTTTCAATTCTTAATTGCATGTGAAGTGAAGCATCTTTATTTAAAGTTGCTATATAATGATCTGGGTTAGCTATTTCAATATCAGCGTCTTGAGCTATATCTCCTGCTGTTAGGACATGTGGTCCTTCTATATCAAGATTTATTATAACTGGTTCTTCGCTGAATTTTTTTATAGCTACTTCTTTTAAGTTAAGTATTATTTCAGGAACATCTTCAATAACACCTGGAATTGTAGAAAACTCATGTAAAACATCTTCTATAACAATCTTAGTAATTGCTGCTCCAGGAAATGATGATAACAATACTCTTCTGAGACTATTGCCTAATGTTGTACCATAACCTCTTTCCAGTGGCATGATTACAAATTTACCATAGTTTTCATTTTCGTTAATATCTATAATTTCAATTTTTGTATTTAAATCTTCTGTCATAGACCAAAACCCTCCTTTTATATTTTAAGTCTATATATCTTACGAGGGTAACCGATGTGTTAAAGAGTATTATTTTGAGTAAAGCTCTACAATTAAGTGTTCTTGAATTGGAATATCAATATCTTCTCTTGCAGGATCAGCTACGATACTACCCTTCATGTTTTCTTGGTCCACATTTACCCAAGAAACAGTGTTACCTTTGTTTTCGATAACTTCTTTGAATTTACCATTAGCTCTACTGTTTTCTTTCACTTCGATTACGTCGCCGTTAGCGCAAATATATGATGGTATATCAACTTTTTTACCATTTACTGTGAAATGTCCGTGTAGTACTAATTGTCTAGCTTCTGCTCTTGAACTTGCAAAACCCATTCTATAAACTACGTTATCGAATCTCATTTCAAGTAATCCTAGTAAGTTTTCACCTGTGATACCAGGTTTATTATCTGCCATATCGAAGTATTTTCTCATTTGAGATTCTGTAATTCCATAAAATCTTCTTACTTTTTGTTTTTCTCTTAATTGTTGTCCATATTCTGTTAATTTAACTCTGCTTTGACCATGTTGACCAGGAGCAAAATTTCTTTTATTCATAGCGCATTTGTCTGAATAACATCTATCGCCTTTTAAAAATAATTTTTCTCCTTCTCTTCTGCATAGTCTACATACAGGTCCTGTATATCTTGACATCTACATTTACCTCCAATTAAACTCTTCTTCTCTTAGGTGGTCTACATCCGTTATGTGGTATTGGAGTAACATCTTTAATAAGATTTACTTCTAACCCTGATGCTTGAAGTGATCTGATTGCCGCTTCTCTTCCTGAACCAGGACCTTTTACAAATACTTCAACGCTCTTAAGACCGTGTTCCATAGCTTTTTTAGCCGCTTCCTCAGCTGCTTGTTGAGCTGCAAAAGGAGTTGATTTTCTTGACCCACGGAATCCTAATTGACCCGCTGACGCCCAAGATATAACATTTCCGTTTAAATCAGATAGTGTTACCATTGTATTGTTGAATGATGATACTATATGTGCTTGGCCTCTCTCAATGTTCTTTTTATTTCTTTTTCTTACACGAGTTGATTTTAATTTACCTTTACCTTTAGTTGCCAATTAATTTCCCTCCCTTGCTTATTTGTTTTTAACTGTTAATTTTTTAGGACCCTTACGAGTTCTAGCATTGTTTTTAGTGTTTTGTCCACGAACAGGAAGTCCTCTTCTATGTCTTAAACCTCTATAACAGTTAATCTCTCTTAATCTCTTTATATTCATAGCAACCTCTCTACGTAGGTCACCTTCTATATTGTAATTATCTAGTTCAGCTCTTATAGCAGATAATTCTGCTTCAGTTAAATCCTTAACTTTAGTGTCAGGATTTATTTTACAAGCTTTTAATATTTCATTTGAACGAGCTCTACCAACTCCGTAAATTGAAGTTAGGCCGATCTCTATACGTTTCTCTCTTGGTAAGTCTATACCTGCAATTCTTGCCACTCTTACCGACACCTCCTACATAATTGTGTACTATCTATCTAAATTAACCTTGTTTTTGTTTGTGCTTAGGATTTTCGCATATTACCATTATGCGTCCTTTTCTTTTTATAATCTTACACTTTTCGCACATTTTTTTAACTGATGGTCTTACTTTCATGTTAACCTCCTATGCTACTTGTTTCTCCAAGTTATTCTTCCCTTAGTTAAATCATAGGGTGACAACTCTACTATTACTTTATCTCCAGGAAGTATTCTTATATAATTCATTCTTAACTTACCCGAAATATGAGCAGTTATTTCATGATCATTCTCTAGTTTAACCTTAAATATAGTATTAGGTAAAGCTTCTGTTACTACACCTTCTACTTCTATTATATCCTTTTTGGCCATTAATTAATGAACCTCCTTAAGTTGTTCCACTACGTTACTTAAAATCCTTTAGAATCTTTCTGATTTTACAATCATTATCTACATCTGTCAAGTCTATAATTGTATTATATCTTTGTAAATGCTTTATTTTTTTCTTCTTAGGGGTATCCAACTTTCGTCTTTTCCCGTCAACTACCAATACATGGGAGTCATCCAAAAGGTCAATAACCACTTGGATAGTCCCTTTGTCTCTTCCTCTAATGGATCTTACTAATTGTCCTTTTTTTAAATCATTGTATTGGTTCATAGTTTAACTCCTTCACGAGATATTACTTAGATTCAAGGCCACTAACTAATTGTTTGAAAACTTCATCTATAGGAAGTGAACCATCTGCGCTGAAAAGTAAACCAAATTTATCATAGTACCCTATTAGTGGTGCTGTTTGATTTTCGTATATCTCAATTCTTTCTAGAATAGTTGCTTCCTTGTCGTCTTCTCTTTGAATTACTTCTCCACTACAAACATCACAAACACCATCTTTTTTAGATGGGTTGTTGTCTACGTGATATGTAGCTCCACAATCCATACAAACTCTTCTACCCGCAAGGCGTTTAACTAATACGTCTTTATCTACATCTATATTTAACACTTTATCAAGTTTTAAGCCTCTTTTTTCAAGTCCTTCAGTAAGAACTTGTGCTTGAGCTAATGTTCTAGGGAAACCATCTAATAAGAATCCCTTTTTACAATCATCTTGATCTAATCTATCCCAAACTAAATCAACAGTAAGTTCGTCAGGAACTAATTGTCCTTTATCTAAATACTGTTTAACTTTTTTACCTAGTTCAGTTTGTTCTTTTATATTTTTTCTAAAAATATCACCTGTTGAAATATGAACTAAATCATATTTATCAACTAAGTTTGAAGCTTGAGTACCTTTACCAGCTCCAGGTGGTCCTAATATTATTAGTCTCACGTTATCAGCTCCTATTGACTATTTCAAAAATCCTTTATAGTGTCTCATTGTCACCATAGATTCCATTTGTTTTAATGTCTCAAGTACTACTCCAACTACAATTATTATTGATGTTCCACCAAAAACTATTTGTACCCCTAGTAATTTAGTAAGTAGCATAGGTGCTGATGATACTAAAGCTAAGCTTAGTGCACCAATAAATGTTATTCTGTTGGATATTTTCTGTAAATATTCTCCTGTTGGTCTACCTGGTCTAATTCCTGGAATAAAACCACCATATTGTTGTAAATTCTTTGCATATTCTACAGTATTGAATTGAATAGCTGTATAGAAATAAGCAAATAAAATTATTAATAGTAATTGTACTATTGAATATATTACCAATCCAGAAGTTGTATTTACAGTAAATACATGAGCAAACCATTTAGGCATTTTATCTTGACCTATAAATAATGCAATTGTCTGTGGCAATGTTAAAAGAGATGATGCAAAAATTACCGGCATAACTCCAGCCATATTAACTTTTACTGGTATATGAGTGGATTGTCCACCATACATTTTTCTTCCTACAACACGTTTAGCATATTGTACTGGAATTCTTCTCTCTCCTTGAGTAATAGCAACTACGATAACCAATATAATTATTGATAATACAATTAGTAAAGCTACTCTCCACCACTCAAGACCATACATAACCCTTTGTTGGTTAATTTGGGCTATTTGGTTTGGAAAACTTGAAACTATACCCAAAAAGATAATAATTGATATTCCATTACCAACACCATTTTGTGTAATTACTTCGCCTAACCATACTAGAAACATTGTACCTGCTAATACAGATAACAACATAATAATAGTTGCAGTAGTTGACTTATCAACTATTGCATTACCAAATAATCCTTGTACTATTGCATAACCTTCAAATAGTCCTAAAAATACTGCACCGAATTTAGTATATGATGCTATTTTTTTTCTTCCTTGTTCTCCATCTCTTGCAACTTCCTCTAGTCTAGGAATTGCAACAGTTAATAACTGTATGATTATGGAGGCTGTTATATAAGGATAAATGCTAAGTGCAAAAACACTCATTCTTGCTAGTGATCCACCTGATAACAGGTTTAGTAAACTAAATATTCCATCTTCGTGTGCTGCCATTTGCTCTGCAATAACAGCTCTATCTATAAAAGGAATAGGTATTGCGTTACCTAATCTAAAAACTATTAACATTAAAAATGTAAATAATAACCTTTTACGAATCTCTTCGTCCTTTAAAGAAACCTTTAAAGTCTGGAACATTTACATCACCTCAGCCTTTCCCCCAGCTTTAGCTATCTTTTCCTCTGCGCTCTTAGTAAATTTGTGAGCTTTTACAGTTAGGTTCTTGTCTAATTGACCGTCTCCAAGGATTTTTATACCATCTTTAGTTTTTTTGCATAAACCTGATTCAATTAATAATTCAGGTGTAACTTCTGTACCTTCTTCAAATCTATTTAAATCTCTTATATTAACTTCAGAGTATTCTTTAGCAAATACATTTGTGAAGCCTCTCTTAGGAAGTCTTCTGAATAATGGCATTTGACCCCCTTCAAATCCTGGTCTTACACCACCACCTGATCTAGAGTTTTGTCCTTTATGGCCTCTTCCTGAAGTTTTTCCAAGTCCAGAACCATATCCTCTACCTACTCTTTTTTTAGCTTTAACTTCGCCACCTTTGGCTGGTTTTAAGTCGTATAATTTCACTTGCTACACCTCCTAATCTATTTTATTATTCCTAATATATTTTCAGGGTTCATTCTTTTTAGCTTTCTCATAATGATAAGCCTCCCTTAGCCTAGTATCTCATCTACAGACTTACCTCTTAATCTAGCTACATCTTCAGCTGTTTTAAGTTCTTTAAGTCCTTCCATTGTTGCATTTATAATGTTTCTTGGATTTGATGTACCAAGTGATTTTGAACGCACGTCTCTAATTCCAGCAAGTTCACATACGGCACGTACTGGTCCACCTGCGATAACTCCTGTACCTTCTGCAGCTGGTTTTAATAATACTCTACCAGCACCAAATACTCCTGTTACTTCGTGAGGAATAGTTGTATTTACTATAGGAACTCTAACTATATTTTTCTTAGCGTCTTCTATACCTTTTTTAATTGCTTCAGGAACTTCTTGGGCTTTACCAATTCCAGCTCCAACATGTCCGTTTCCGTCTCCTACTACTACTAAAGCACTAAATCTAAAGTTTCTACCACCTTTTACTACTTTAGCTACACGGTTAATAGCAACTACTCTTTCTTCTAATTCTAGTTTTTGTACTTCACTCATTAAAAGTCCCAATATTTTACCTCCCTTGCACTAAAATTTAAGTCCAGCTTCTCTCGCTGCTTCAGCTAACTCTTTAACTTTACCATGATATTGGTAACCTGATCTATCGAATACTACGTCTTCGATACCTTGTTCAAGAGCTTTCTTTCCGATTACTTCTCCAACTTTTTTTGCAGCTTCCATATTACCTGTATTTTCTACAGATGCCTTGATATCTTTATCAAGAGTAGAAGCTGAAACTAAAGTTTTTCCATTAACGTCATCTATTATTTGTGCATAGATATTGGTATTACTTTTGTAAACATTTAGTCTAGGTTTTTGAGGAGTACCAGATACTTTTTTACGAACTCTTAAATGTCTTGCTTTTCTATTTGCTTTTTTATTAATTTGCTTTAACATATGCTACTCCTTTCCTATTTACCTGTTTTACCAACTTTTCTTCTAATATGTTCATCTTCATAACGAACACCTTTACCTTTATAAGGCTCTGGTCTTCTGAAATCTCTTACTACTGCAGCAAAGTTACCTACAGCTTGTTTATCGATTCCTGAAATAATAATTTTGTGTTGATCAGGAACTTCAACAGTGATTCCTTCTGGATCTTCTAATTCAATTGGATGTGAAAATCCTAAGTTTAAATTAAGTTTATTACCAGCTTTTGCTGCTCTGTATCCAGTACCTTCAATTAAAAGTGTTTTTGTATATCCTTGTGTAACACCTTCAATCATATTCGCTAAAAGAGTTCTTGTTAAACCATGTAATGATTTCATTCTTTTAGTTTCTGAAGGACGAGCTACATTTATAGTGTTGCCATCTATATTTATAGTCATATCCTCGCATAGTTGTTGAGATAAAGTTCCTTTTGGTCCTTTTACTTCAACAAAATTGCCGTCATTTATTTTAACGTCTACGCCTTCAGGAATTTCTATTGGTTTTAGTCCTATTCTTGACATATTAAACCTCCTAAATTTTTTCTTAACACGTTACCAAACGTAACAAATAACTTCTCCACCTGTTCCATTACGTCTTGCAACTTTATCAGTTACAACGCCTTGGGATGTTGAGATTATAGCAATTCCTAGTCCACCTAGAACCTTTGGAACTTCATTAGCTTTTACATAAACACGTAGTCCTGGTTTAGATATTCTCTTAATACCAGAGATTACTTTTTCATCATTTGGACCGTATTTAAAATCTATTGTAATAACATCTTGTGTGTCATTTTCTGTTACATTAAAACCATCTATAAAACCTTCATCTAGTAATATTTGAGCTAAATCTTTTTTCATCTTTGATGAAGGGATTTCTACTGATTTATGCCTTGCATTACTACCGTTTCTAATTCTTGTTAGCATATCTGCTATAGGATCAGTCATCATAAAAGCTTCCTCCTTTTTCCTTAAATTTTACCAGCTAGCTTTTCTTACGCCTGGGATTTCGCCTCTATAAGCTAATTCTCTAAAGCATATACGGCATACACCATATTTTCTTAAGTAAGCATGAGGTCTACCACAAATCTTACATCTAGAGTATTCCCTAGTGCTGAATTTAGCAGGTCTCTTTTGTTTTGCAATCATTGATTTTTTTGCCACTTGTGTTCCTCCTTATTAAAGTTACTTTTTGAATGGCATTCCCATTAGCTCTAAAAACATTTTAGCTTCTTCGTCTGTTTCTGCTGTTGTTACTATTGCTATATCCATACCTCTGATTTGATCTATCATATCATATTCGATTTCTGGGAAAATAAGTTGTTCTTTAAGTCCTAGTGAGTAGTTACCTCTACCATCAAATGATGATGAGTTTACTCCTCTGAAGTCTCTTACACGTGGTAATGATATATTCATTAGTTTATCTAAGAAGTCATATATTTTTTGTCCTCTCAAAGTAACTTTAACTCCTATATTCATACCTTCACGTAACTTAAAGTTTGCTATAGATTTTTTAGCTTTTGTTACAACAGGTTTTTGTCCTGTAATTAATTCTAATTCTTTTACTGCACTTTCAACAGCTTTAGGATTGTCTTTTGATGATCCTAAACCTACGTTAATTACAACTTTTTCAAGCTTAGGAGCTTGCATTGCATTTTCATATTTGAAATTCTCTACTAGTGCAGGAATAACTTCTTTATTATATTTTTCTTGTAATCTGGAAGTCACTCAAATACCCCCTCTCGAATTTATGCTTCTTCTCCGCTTGCTTTGGAGATTCTTACTTTTTTACCGTCTACTATTTTATATCCTAATCTTGAGCCTTTTCCTGCTTTAGCGTCAAAGTACATTACTTTTGATACGTCGATTGGATTTTCTTTTTCGATTATTCCACCTGGATTTTGTGGTCCTTGTGGTTTTTGGTGTTTCTTAACTACGTTAACACCTTCAACTATTACTTTGTTTTCTTTAGGCATAGTTTTGATAACTTTACCTTTTTTGCCTTTATCTTTACCAGCTACTATTATTACTTCATCATTAGTTTTGATTTTCATTATAGTTACACCTCCATTTTATAAAACTTCAGGCGCTAATGAAATAATTTTCATGAAGTTACCAGCTCTTAATTCTCTAGTAACTGAGCCAAAAATTCTCGTTCCTACTGGATTTTTATCATCTTTTATGATAACTGCTGCATTATCGTCGAATCTAATGTAGCTACCATCATTTCTTCTAACACCTTTTGTTGTTCTAACTATAACAGCTTTTACAACTTCACCTTTTTTAACAACTCCGCCAGGTGTTGCACTTTTAACAGAACAAACTACTTCATCCCCAATTTTAGCGTACTTTTTATTAGTACCTCCTAAAACTCTTATTACTAGTAGTTCTCTAGCACCTGAGTTGTCTGCTACCCTTAAACGGCTTTCTGTTTGAATCATAATGATCCTCCTTTCTAGTATTAAGAATTATTTTGCTTTGTCGAGGATTTCAACAAGTCTAAATCTCTTTTGCTTTGAAAGAGGTCTTGTTTCCATTATCTTTACTTTATCACCTATCTTACATTCATTGTTTTCATCATGTGCTTTGAATGTAGTAGTCTTTTTAAGTTCTTTTTTATAAAGTGGATGTTGTTCGAAAGTATTTACTGCAACTGTTATTGTTTTGTCCATTTTATCTGAAACAACTCTACCAACTATATTTTTTCTTCTATTTCTTTCCATAATGGATTACGCCTCCTTCCCAATATTTAATTCACGTTCTCTTATTACTGTCTTGATACGAGCAATGTCTTTCTTAACCCCACTAATATTCATTGGGTTTTCAAGTTGCCCAGTAGCCAATTGAAAACGTAGATTGAAAAGTTCAACCTTTAAATCTTCCAATTTTGTTCTTAAGTCTGAATCAGACATTTGGCGAATTTCTTTAGTTTTCATTAGCTTCACCATCCTTATCTTGATGCTCATCACGAGCTACGAATTTGGTTTTAATAGGTAGTTTGTGCGCAGCAAGTCTCATGGCTTCTCTAGCCACCTCTTCACTTACACCAGCCATTTCGAATAATACTCTACCTGGTTTAACTACAGCTACCCAGTACTCAGGGGCACCTTTACCAGATCCCATACGTACTTCTGCCGGTTTTGCAGTAACGGGTTTATCTGGGAATACTTTTATCCAGATGTTACCGCCCCTTTTTATATATCTAGTCATAGCACGTCTTGCAGCCTCTATTTGATTAGCTGTTAACCAACATGGCTCTAGTGCTTGTAATCCATAAGTTCCGTAAGTTAGAGTGTTTCCTTTTTGTGCTTTACCTTTCATTCTACCTCTATGAACTCTACGGTATTTAACTCTTTTAGGCATTAGCATAGATTATTCCTCCCTCCTAGTGTTATTTATTGTTCTTTCCACCAGACTGACTATTTCTTCTTTTTCCTCTTCTTCTGTCATTTCTTCTCTTTGGTGCTTTCTTATCAGAAATTTCTGCTTCTTTCATTCCTGGAAGTACTTCACCTTTGTATATCCAAACTTTACAACCGATTTTACCGTATTGTGTGTCTGCTTCTGCAAATCCATAATCGATATCTGCTCTTAAAGTTTGTAGAGGAATAGTTCCTTCTTTGTATCCTTCTGTTCTTGCCATATCAGCACCGCCAACACGACCAGATACAGCAGTTTTAACTCCTAATGCTCCTGCTCTCATTGATCTTTGAATTGATTGTTTCATTGCTCTTCTGAAAGATACACGTCTTTCTAATTGACTAGCAATATTTTCAGCAACGATTTGTGCATTTAAATCAGGATTTTTGATTTCTTCTACATTTATAATTACTTTTTTATCAGTTATTTTTTCAACTTTATTTTTTAACGCTTCAACACCTGAACCTTGTCTTCCGATTACCATACCAGGTTTAGCTGTGTTGATCGTAATTTTAATTTTATTGGATGCTCTTTCTATTTCAATATTTGATACACTTGCTTGAAAAGTTTCTTTTTTTACAAGTTTACGAATATTGTGATCTTCAACCAATATATCGCCGAAATCTTCCTTTTCTGCGAACCATCTTGAATCCCAGTCTTTAATTACGCCGACTCTGAATCCATGAGGATTAATTTTTTGACCCATTTGCCTGCCTCCTTTAGTTTCTTTCTTTAAGCGTAACCCCTATATGGCTTGATCTTTTTAATATAGGATATGCCATACCTTTTGCTTTAGGTCTCCATCTTTTCATAGTTGGAGCATCATTAGCGTACGCTTCAGATATATATAATAAATCTCTGTCAAGATTGTGGTTATGTTCTGCGTTTGCAATAGCTGATTCTAACACTTTCTCTAAAATTCTAGCACCTTTTTTTGGTGTGAACTTAAGAATAGCAAGCGCTTCATCAACATTTTTGCCTCTAATCTCTTTACAGATGAAATTAACTTTTAGGGGTGAAATACGTTGGTATTTTGCAATTGCTTTTGCTTCCATTTACTTGCTACCTCCTTTATTTTAATCCGCTAGATTTTTCAGTAGCGCCAGATTTGTCATGGCCTCTGTATGTTCTAGTTAATACAAATTCACCTAATTTGTGTTCTACCATATCATCAGTTATATAAATTGGAAGATGTTTTCTACCATCATGAACTGCGATAGTATGTCCAACAAATTGTGGGAATATAGTTGAACGACGTGACCAAGTTTTTATAACTTTTTTCTCATTGTTTTTGTTTAACTCTTCTATTTTTTTGAATAGATGGTCATCACAAAAAGGTCCTTTTTTCAATGATCTACCCATTATAAAATTCCTCCTTTGAGCAAATTATTTCTTTCTTCTTCTTACGATATACATATTAGATTTTTTCTTGCCTCTTCTTGTTTTAACACCAAGTGCTGGTTTTCCCCAAGGAGTTGATGGTGCTGGACGTCCAATTGGAGTTCTACCTTCCCCACCACCATGAGGGTGATCTACTGGGTTCATCGCTGATCCTCTTACATGTGGTCTAATACCCATATGTCTTGAACGACCTGCTTTACCAATTGTAACAAGTTCGTGTGCTACGTTTCCTACTTGTCCGATAGTAGCTCTACATTCTAAGTGAATTAATCTGAATTCACCTGATGGTAATTTTAATTGAGCAAATCTGCCTTCTTTTGCCATTACTTGAGCTTCTGCACCTGCAGTTCTAACGATTTGTCCACCTTTTCCAGGTTTTAATTCTACGTTGTGAACTGTTGTACCTACTGGTATGAACTTCAATGGAAGTGCATTACCTGTAACTATATCTACATCTGTACCTGATTCAACAGTATCTCCTACTTTAAGTCCAACTGGTGCTAAGATATATCTTTTTTCACCGTCAGCATAATTGATTAATGCAATGTTTGCTGTTCTGTTTGGATCATATTCGATTGCTGCTACTTTTCCTGGTACGCCATCTTTATTTCTTTTGAAATCTATGATTCTGTATTTTCTTTTTGCTCCGCCACCTCTGTGTCTGGAAGTAGTTCTACCGTATGAGTTTCTACCACCAGATTTGCTAAGGCTGCTAGTTAAAGATTTTTCAGGTGTTGTCTTTGTTATTTCTTCAAATCCTAGTACGCTCATTGAACGTAAACCGGCAGAGGTTGGTTTATATTTTCTTATAGCCATTTTAATTTACCTCCTATTACATACCTTCGAAGAACTCTATAGCTTTAGAATCATCTGTTAATGTTACTATAGCTTTTTTCCAAGCTGCTGTTCTTCCTGAGTTCATACCCATTCTTTTTGTTTTACCTTTTACATTCATTACGTTTACTTTTGCAACTTCTACTCCAAATACTGTTTCGATTGCTTTTTTGATTTCAGCTTTATTTGCATTTTTCATAACCTTGAATGTATATCTTCCGTATTCCATGTTATCCATAGATTCTTCAGTTATTATCGGTTTAATAATAATATCGTGTGGTGATGTCATTATGCAAACACCTCCTCAATTTTCTTTAACGCCTCTTTTGTAACTACGAATGAATCATTATTGATTACGTCGTATACATTGATGTTATCAGCGCTAAGTGTTGCAACGTTTGGTATGTTTCTGAATGATTTGTAAACTGTTGTGTCATTATCACCAGTTACTACCAATGCTTTTTTAGCTGCTTTGATGTTGTTAAGTACTTCTTTTGCAGCTTTTGTATTTATTGCTTCTAATTTTAAGTCGTCTAATACTATAATTTCTTCATCTCTAACTTTTGAAGTAAGTACACTCTTAAGAGCTAATCTTCTTACTTTTTTAGGTACTGAGTAACTATAGTCTCTTGGTTTAGCTGCGAATACTACTCCGCCGCCTTTCCATTGTGGACTTCTTATACTACCTTGACGTGCACGACCTGTACCTTTTTGTCTCCATGGCTTTTTACCGCCACCTCTTACGTCTGATCTATTTTTTACACATTGTGTTCCTTGTCTTTTATTAGCAAGTTGGTTTTTAACAACCTCGTAAACAACATGCTCGTTTATTTCTACATCGAATATTTCATTATTAAGTTCTATGTCACCAACTTCTTGTCCTAGTTGGTTTAAAACAGTAACCTTAGGCATGTTTCATCCTCCTTCCTAGAAAATTACTAGTTTGATTTAACTGTTTCCTTAATAGTAACAATACCACCTTTAGGTCCTGGAATTGCACCTTTAATAAGGATTAAGTTATTATCAACGTCTACTTTTACAACTGTAAGATTTTGAACTGTTACATTTTCATGTCCCATCTTACCGCTACCTTTTCTACCTTTCCAAACACGACCAGGATAAGTACCAGCTGATCTTGCTCCAGCTACTCTATGAGATTTTGAACCGTGTGATTCTGGTCCTCTACTGTAGTTGTGTCTTTTGATAGAACCTTGAGTTCCTTTACCTTTTGAAACACCGCTTACATCAATTTTATCTTCGTCTGCGAAGATGTCAGCTTTGATTTCAGCGCCTACTTCGAATGTCTCTCCGTCTTCTAGTCTGAATTCAGTAAGATATTTTTTGTAACCTACTTCTACTTTGTCAAAGTGACCTTTCATTGGTTGGTTTATTTTTTTCTCTTTTTGATCTACATAACCAACTTGAATTGCGTTATATCCATCAGTTTCTTGTGTTTTTACTTGTGTTACTATCATTGGGCCTGCTTCAACTACAGTTACGGGTGTTACACTTCCGTCTTCATTGAATAGTTGAGTCATACCAATTTTCTTTCCTAATATACTCTTCATTGAGCACACCTCCTAATTACTTACAGCGGATTGTTTTCACAATCATCCTAAGATTTACAGCTTGATTTCTATATCAACGCCTGCTGGAAGATTTAGCTTCTTAAGTGAATCTAAAGTCTTTGCATTTGGATTAAGAATATCTACAAGTCTTTTATGAGTTCTTTGTTCAAATTGCTCTCTACTATCTTTATGCTTATGAACTGATCTCAAGATTGTAATTACTTCTTTTTCCGTTGGTAGTGGAATCGGTCCTGAAACTTCTGCTCCAGTTCTTTTTGAAGCTTCCACAATTTTTTCAGCTGATTGATCAATTAGTTCATGATCATATGCTCTTAGTCTAATTCTTATTCTTTGTTTTGCCATTATGGCACCTCCTTGATATTTTTTAAGGAAGCGTCTTTTGGAATTACCGCATACACTCGGCCGAGTGTATCATGCTTGCTTTTTTAAAAAATGACCTATCAATCTAAGTCATTTACGTAATCCATTTCGCCCAAATTACATTGGACATACTCCGCGAAAATTACCTGATTTAACAGCAACCTCTCGCTTCAACGCCTTTTCCTATTTTAAGCACTCATTCAGTATACATGAAAGGTTTTAACTTTGCAAGTTTTTTAGCAAGTTTTTTTAAATTATTTATATATTTAAACTTTTCTTAATACTTTTTATTAATCTACTCATAAAAAAATAGAGATATCACTTATAAATAATATCTCCATCATCATTTTCAATAAGTTTCCTTCATTATTATATAATAATATATAGCATAATGCAATTCCTATTGCAAGATTATTTTTAATTTTTTTAATTCTTCTATAGTTTCATCTATTTGTTTTTCGACAGACTCCTTGCTAGGGCCCCCATAAACTTTTCTTTGTTCTAATGAATAATCCAAGTCTATATATTTATATACATCGACTTCAAATTTCGGTGAAAATTTCTTATATTCATCTAAACTTATCTCTGTAAGGCTTTTTTCCTCTTCTATACCAAAGGATACTATCTCGCCAGTTATTCTGTAAGCATCTCTAAAAGCAAGACCTTTTTTAACTAAGTAATCTGCACAGTCTGTAGCATTAATATATCCCTTTTCTGCCTTTTTACGCATATTTTCTTTATTGACTTTTAATGTCTTCATCATACCTATAAAAACTTCTAAAGACATATTAGTATTATCTATGCTGTCAAAGATATTTTCTTTATCTTCCTGCATATCTTTATTGTATGCTAATGGCAATCCCTTTAACATTATAAGTCCTGCATTTAAATTGCCTATTACTCTACCTGTTTTACCTCTTACTAGCTCTGCCATATCTGGATTTTTCTTTTGTGGCATAATAGATGAGCCGGTTGAAAAAGCATCGTCTAATTCTATGAATTTAAATTCCTGACTAGACCAAAGTATTACCTCTTCGCTGAGTCTTGATAGATGTGTCATTATCATAGATAAATCGAAATTTAATTCCATTATATAATCTCTATCCGAAACTGAGTCTAAGCTATTTTTAGTAGGCTTTTGAAAGCCTAATTCTTTAGCTGTAAAAAATCTGTCTATCGGATAAGTGGTAGTAGCTAAGGCACAAGCTCCTAAAGGGCATTCATCCATTCTATTGTAACAGTCGATAAGTCTTTTTATATCTCTTGTAAACATCTGTACATAGCTCATAATATGGTGGGCAAAAGTTATCGGCTGTGCTACTTGTAGATGAGTATACCCTGGCATTATTGTATCTGTGTTTTCTTTAGATAAATTTATTAAAGCATTATTAAAATCAAATAATAAATTTAAAATATTTTTTATTTCTTTTTTTATATACATTTTTATATCTAGGGCGACTTGGTCATTTCTAGATCTTGCTGTATGAAGTTTTTTACCGTAATCTCCTATTCTATTGGTAAGTTCTTCTTCTATAAACATATGGATATCTTCTGCTTTATAATTTATCTCTAATTTTCCGTTTTCTATATCCTCTAAGATATTTTTTAAACCGCTACTTATTTTTTCAAAGTCCTCTTCAGATATAATATCGCACTCTTTAAGCATCTTGCTATGAGCTAAAGAACCTTTTATATCTTCTCTATACATTCTACAGTCTACCTGTATTGAAGAATTAAAATCGTCGGCTATTTTATTTGTATTATTTTTTAAACGTCCTGTCCACATTTTCATTATAATATTACCCCTATTTAAAAGAATTTGACAGTTTGGTTATCTGTCAAATTCTCTTTTATTTTTATTTTAAATTCTTTTTCATTATTGATTGAACTTTTGTAGATAGAGAATATAAATTTACAAATCCTTGGCTATCGTATTGGTCATATACTCCATCTTCTCCAAATGTAGCAAATTCTTCGTTATATAGTGAATACGGTGATACTACACCTGCATTTATAATATTGCCTTTATATAATTTTAATTTTACTTCTCCAGTTACATTTTCTTGTGTTTTATTTATAAAAGCTGATAAAGATTCTCTAAGTGGAGAAAACCATAAACCGTTATAAACTATATTCGCAAAATCACAAGCAACTTTTTCTTTATAGTGTTGTGTTTCTTTATCTAAAGTTATGCTCTCAAGAATTTCATGTGCTTTATAAAGTATTTTTCCACCTGGATTTTCATATACTCCACGCACTTTCATGCCTATTAGACGATTCTCTACTATATCGTCTATACCGATACCATTTTCTCCGCCGATTTTATTTAAAAACTTAACTATCTCTACCCCTGATAATTTTTCGTCATCTATCGCTACAGGAATTCCCTTTTCAAAACTTATTTTTATATAAGTAGGTTTATCCGGTGCTTTTGTTGGATCTACTGTCAAGTCTAAAACCTTATCATAATTAGGCTCTGTATCTGGATATTCCAACTCTAAACCCTCATGAGAAAGATGCCATAGATTTCTATCCATAGAATAACTTTCGTCATCTTTTGTAGGTAGTGGTATATTTCTTTCTTTAGCGTATTCTATTTCTTCTTCCCTAGATTTTATGTCCCAAGTTCTCCAAGGAGCTATTATTTTTATATCTGGGTCAAATGCTCTTATAGCAAGTTCAAATCTTACTTGGTCATTTCCCTTACCTGTACAGCCATGTACTATAGCGTCAGCATTTTCCTTATGTGCAATTTCAACTAATTTTTTGCCTATTAATGGTCTTGCAATAGAAGTTCCCAATAAGTAATTGTTCTCATATTTAGCGCCTGCTTTTAATATTTCAAAAGCGTAATCATCTATAAATTCCTCTACTAAATTTTCTATATAAATCTTTGATGCGCCTGATTCTAGAGCTTTTTTCTCAAGACCTACCAATTCCTCTTCTTGACCTACATTTCCAACTACTGCCACTACTTCACAGCCATAGTTTTCCAGTAACCAAGAAATTATTATAGATGTGTCTAATCCTCCTGAATAAGCTAATACTACTTTTTTTATATTATTTTTATCATTTTTCATACTATAAAGCCTCCTACAAAATAAAATCTCTACATAAATAAAAAAAGTCCCTTATTTACCTGATGGTAAATAAGAGACGAATAATTCACTTCGCGGTGCCACTCCAATTGATAGTATGTTATCTAGAAATACACTATCCTACTTATAAGTAAAGGTTTAACGAAAACTCTACGGATTATACTTAGATATTTATCTTCGCATAATCATCTCCATGGTCCTCTTCAATTTTTTATTAAGTACCGACTCTCACCACATGTCAGCTCTCTGAAACTTTTTTCAAAAATTTACTTTCCACTTCATTGATTTTGTAATTGAAACTATTGTACTTAATTAATTCATCTTTGTCAAGAAATTATTTAATATTTTCTCTAGATTTTTAGTTTTATTTATTTTCTCTCTTTATAATCATAGTAAAAATAAATTTATTTTAATAATCTAATACAACTCTTAATTTGTTACTTCATAGTAAGTATTGTATAATTTAGATATAAATATATTTATTTTGTTTGAAGGAGGATATATGAAAAAATATAAATTAACTATAATAATTGGAATATTATTATTTATTATTTCAATACATATTTCCAAACCTAATCTTAATTTATCCAATGAAGATTTTTTTGTAAAAGCTATTGAAACCGAAAAATCTATAGCAAATTATACTCAAGTACAAAAATATAATATACAAAGGGGAAATATCGAGTATAAAGACGACAACTTCGAACTTAAGCCTATAAGAAATCTTACGCATATAAATTCATATCAAATCATTTATAATTCCAATAGAGATAGAACTATTAAAGATATTTTCTATGACGAAAAAATCAATTACACAGATAATAATCACAGCGATTCAAACTATATATCACAGAAAAATTTCATTTTAAAAGACGGAGTTTCTTTTGTTTCAAAGGATTATAGCAATTGGTCCAAAGCCAATGAAAATCCTCCCGCATTTTCAGATTATAAAAGTCAATTAACAAGTTTTGAACCATATTACCAAAATATGGAAGTAAGTAATATTAATTCACTTAAAATGTATAAAGCTACTTATGATGCAAATAAAGACAAAGATATCTTAAAAATACTTAGTAACTTTGGACTGGAAGATGAAATTTTAAATTCCAAATTATTTCCAGAAAATTACAGCGAAGATATATGGGATAAAAAAACGGTAACCCTTAGAGTTGTTTTTAATATAAACGATATGTTTATGGCAAATTCTTATTGTGATTTATATCTTGAAAAAGAAGGAGAATATTATAAAGCTTATTCTAGTACCGACTTTAGTAGATTAAATGTTACGCGAGATTTTAAAACGCCTAAAAACTTACCTAGTTTAAATTTAGAGGAGGTGGCGGATAATGAATAGTCAAAATTATAATTTTTATAATAATGAATTTCACGAAAATAATTGCGACAGTGTTTTTTATATACTATTAAAAAGCACACTTTTTCTGACTTTGGCTTTTATTATTTTAGAGATTGGAGCAGATATAAAAACTATTCAAAAGATACTTCCCAGTTTAAATTTAGATTTTTTAGTACCTATTAAAATATCCACTTTTTGTTTGACTTTATCCTGTATTATTTATTTAATCGGACTTCCTTTAAGAGAAAACCGAAAAATATTTAATCCTTATAGAGCTTTAAAAAGTACTATGCCACGAATAAAGAATATTATCTTTTTTATACTATTATACTTAGCTTTTGATTTAATGTCTCTTAGCTATACAAATTATCCAAATTTAGCTTTACCTAAATATTTTACAAGTATATCTATGGCGATATTATTGATTTTATCCTCTGTTTACATAAATACAAAAGATGGAGATAATAAGACAAATGTCTTTTTAATAATATTTGCTATAAGCTCTTTACTATTAGCAGTATCCGCCTTTTTATATTTCTTTATTAAAGGCGAAACTTATTTTACTAGGAGGCTTTCTTTAATAAATAATTACAATAAATTTGCTTTTAGTATTATATTTGGTTTTTATTCAGCTCTATACTATCTTTTTAGGTCAAACACTGAGTATAGAAAAAGAAATTTAGCTATTTTAATTATATCTGTAATATGTATATCTGCTATTTATTTATCCGGCTCTAGAAGATGTCATTTTATGTTAAAACTTACTCTTCCCGTCATATATCTATACGGATTTATAGATGTGCTTTTATTTTATAAAGACGATTTAAAAAATAATTTTACCCATATAATGGAATATATTATAAGTATATCTTTAATATTTTTACTGACTATTGGAATTATTTGGATGTATAATTCAAAAACCACTAAATATTCAGAGAAACTAGCTAAAGAAAATCCTGGTATAGAAAATTTAATAGCCTCTAGAGATGTAAATACTATATTAAAAGATGAAAATGCCATGGATAAAAGAGATACGCTTTGGCGAATAGCCAGAGAAAGTTTTGAAAACTTCGATACGCAGCAGGAAAAAATCATAGGAAGAGGCGCTTCCTATCACTTTGAAATCTATGATTTCGAGGAAAACAAAAATATAATTGAAGATATGTACCAAAGAAAATTGGGCACTTTAGATACTCACCCACATAATTTTCTCTTTGTAGATTTATTAGATGGAGGGTATGCCAAAGTCTGTATAACTTTATTAATGCTTTTATCAGCGCTTATATTTACATTTAAACTTTTAAAAATATCGACAGTAGACACTATATTTTTACTTATATTTTCTATTATCCTACTGGGCGATATGTTTTTAGAGGTTCGAAATGGCATTTTAGATTATAAATTTTTATGGCTTATGCTTTTATTATTTATATCTATATCCCATGAATTCAATATTTTTAACAAAAGAAAAGTAATAAAATAAAGCAGGTGTTTGCCTGCTTTTTTATTATACTTTTATCATCCTAATATTTACTATATTTTCGTAATTTGAAATATCTTCTATAACTTCCTGTATACTCTTATCGTCTCTAAATTCTAAATCGTAAATACTATTAAATAATTTAACTTTATTCTCTGTAGTTACATAAAAATTTATATTTCTAACTTTTATATTTCTATCTTTAAAATACTCTTTTAATAATTGCTGAGTTTTTTCTCTATCTGTATAGCTAATCTTTAATTTTTTTACTACAGGAATATGTATGAAGTTTCTAATTATATTTAAAGTTACCATAACCCCTATAAATCCGCCAAGGCCTATATCGTAATATCCTAAGCCTATAGCTATACCTAGAGCAGCTACTGCCCATATAGTCGCTGCAGTAGTAAGACCATACACCGATCTTTTTTGTACCATTATAGTTCCTGCACCTAAAAATCCTACCCCGCTTACAACTTGAGCTATAATTCTCGTTTTATCATATCGAACTACACTTGAAATCTCAGGATTTTCTATTGCAAAATTAATGGCATCTAAACTAACTTGCTCCTGTATCATAGCTATTATAGTAGCTCCAATACACACCATCATATGAGTTCTAACGCCAGCAGGCCTGCTGTGATATTCCCTCTCGTAACCTATAATCCCAGACATCACTATAGATATTAAAAGCCTAATACTGATAGTTTGCCAATTCATAATATCACCTATTTTCTATTAACCGTCTTATATAAAAATATACCCAAAAAAATATATTTTATAGTATCTCTATAATTATTTATCCCTTCAAAATCGTTATTTCCAACATTTTCGCTTTATTCTAAAATAATTTAATGATATAATAACTTAAATGACTAAACAATTACCGAGGAGGAATCAATTTGATATTTAAGAGTACAAGAAATCCAAATTTAAGTGTAAATTCTAAGGAAGCTTTGCTTAAAGGTATATCCCCGGAAGGCGGACTATTCGTTCCTGAAAATTTCCCAAAATCTGGATCTGTTTCATATATGATAGATATGGAATATAAGGATATTGCTTATTATATTCTAGGTAAATTTCTTACTGACTTCACACCTGAAGAACTTTCTTATTGTGTAAATTCAGCTTATGACGATAAATTTAAAACATCTTTTATAGCACCACTTCACAAGGCTGATAATAGATATTTTATTGAATTATACCATGGAAGAACTTCAGCCTTTAAAGATATGGCTTTAAGTATACTGCCTTATTTTATGGAAGTTAGCCTTAAACAAGAGAAATCTTTTGATGAGATTGTAATACTTACTGCAACTAGTGGAGATACTGGAAAAGCAGCTCTTGAAGGTTTTAAAGATGTTGAAAATATAAAAATCGCTGTGTTTTTCCCTGAGACAGGAGTAAGTGCTACACAAAAATCTCAAATGCAAACTCAAGAAGGCGAAAATGTATATGTCTTAGGTATACACGGAAACTTTGACGATTGCCAAACTGCAGTAAAAAACATATTTGCCAATAAAGAATTAGCAGATAATTTAGATATAGAGAGAATAAGACTTTCCTCTGCTAACTCTATAAATATAGGTAGACTTATACCACAGATAGTTTATTACTTTAATTCATATAAACTTTTACTTAAGTATAACGAGATAAATCAAGACGAAAAAATCAATATCGTAGTTCCAACAGGAAACTTCGGAAATATCTTAGCTGCCTACTACGCTAAAATGATGGGTCTACCTGTAAACAACCTTATCTGTGCATCTAACGAAAATAATATACTGACAGATTTTATAAATACAGGCATATACGATGCCAATAGAGATTTAAAAGTAACTACTTCTCCATCAATGGATATATTAGTTTCTTCAAATCTAGAAAGATTTTTATATCATATAAGCGATGAGGACACTAATCTCGTAAATAATTTAATGGAAAATCTAAATAAAAATAGATACTATAAACTTCCTGAAAATCTTATGGAAAAAATGGAATTTTTACAAGGATATTACGCAACAGAAGAAGAAGCTAACGAAAAAATACGAACTACATTAAAAAATGAAGACTATCTAATAGACCCTCATACAGCTGTAGCTTCTGTATGCTATGATAAATATCTTTCTGAAAACAAAGATAACCATAAAACTATTATCGCATCTACTGCATCACCTTATAAATTCTCATCAGCTATGCTTAAAGCTTTAAATATAGACGATGAAACTCTAGATGATTTTGAAAAGATGGAAAAATTATATGAATTAAGCAATATGAAAATACCTAATAACCTTATAGGCCTTAGAGATAAAAAAGTAAGATTTACAAATCATGTAGATAAAGAAGATATATTGGACAATCTAAATAACTTTATCAAAGGTGATTTAAATGCTTAAAATCAAAGTTCCTGCTTCATCAGCAAACTTAGGACCTGGCTTTGATGTACTAGCTTTATCCTTTAAACTTTATAATGAATTTATTTTTGAAGATTGCGATGAAATAATTATAGAAAGCCCATATGAAGAATTTTCAAATGAAAATAATCTAGTTTATAAGGTTTTTAATCAAATATTGACTGAAAACAATAAAATAATAAAAGGCATAAAAATAAGCACTGGCGGGGATATACCTCTATCTCGAGGTCTAGGCTCTTCAGCTACTTGTATTCTAGCTGGAGTTATAGCTGCCAATCACTATCTTGGAGATATAATGACAGAAGAAGAAATTTATCGCAAAGCTGTAGAACTAGAAGGCCACTGCGATAATATAACAAGCCAATACTTCGGTGGGCTTACTATGTCTTTAGTTGAAGATGATAATATATTTTACAAAAAATTTGCTATGCCTAAGGGAATAAAATGTACTGCTCTTATCCCCGATTACACTTTAGAGACTAGAAGAGCTAGAGCTGTTCTTCCTAAAAAAATACTTTTAGAGGACGCAACTTATAATCTATCTCATGCTCTTTTAATGATAAAATCATTAGAAGATGGAGATTTTACAAATTTGAAATATTTTCTAAAAGATAAATTACACCAAAATTATAGAGCACCTTTAGTTAACAATTTTCACGATATAATAAATAAAGCCTACGAATTAGGAGCTTACGGTAGCTTTTTAAGCGGTGCTGGCCCTACTATAATGGTCTTTAGAGATGAAAATGATGATAAATTTAATAAAAAATTAGTAAGCTATTTAAATACTTTAAAGGATAATTGGACTATTTTAGATTTAGAAATAGATAATAATGGTACAATTATTTCACAAGAGTAGATATTATGATATAATATAGTAGCAAATGAGGAGGTATGTACAATGAAAAAACATATAAAAACTCTTGCAGGCAACACTCTTAAGAAGTCAGCTAGCCATGGTGGATGTGGCGAATGTCAAACATCTTGCCAATCAGCTTGCAAAACTTCATGTACAGTTGCTAACCAAGAATGCGAAAATGAAAAAAGATAGTTAAGCTTACATAAAAGCTACTAAGGGATTGACATAGTTCATTCCCTTTTTTCATTGCTATTAAGTTATTTTAATATAAAATATAAAAGGAGTTAATTATGATACACAAATATAAAATGAACGGCTATAATATCGTCGTTGATGTAAACGGTGGGGCTGTTCACGTATTAGATGATATCAGCTATGATGTACTTGATTTTTATAAAGATTTTACAATAGAAGAAATAGTTGAAAAATTATCTAATTATCCAGAGGAAAATATAAAAGAATCCTATGACGAATTAAAAAGTCTAGAAGAAGAAGGCCTACTTTTCTCCGATGACGACTATATAAATATAGAAGCTTTTAAAAGAAGAGACCCTGTTCTTAAAGCAATGTGTTTACATGTAGTTCACGACTGTAACTTAAAATGTAAATATTGTTTTGCTTCTCAAGGTGATTTTGGCGGTTTCAAAGCCTATATGACACCAGAAGTTGGTAAAAAAGCATTAAAATATTTAGTTGATAATTCTGGAGCTAGAAAATATCTAGAAGTAGATTTCTTTGGTGGAGAACCACTAATGGATTTCGACTTAATAAAAGAATTAGTTGAATACGGCGATAAAATAGCTGAAGAAAAAAATAAAAAATTTAGATTTACAGTAACTACTAACGGCGTTTTACTAGACGACGAAAAAATAGAATATATAAATGAACATATGCACAATGTAGTTTTAAGTCTTGACGGAAGAAAAGAAGTAAACGATAAAATGCGTATGACTGTAAATGACAAAGGCAGTTACGATATAATAACTCCTAAATTCCAAAAATTAGTAGAAGGAAGAAAAGATAAAAACTATTATGTTCGTGGAACTTTCACAAAACATAACCTAGATTTTTCAGAAGATGTTAAACACTTTAGAGATTTAGGATTTAATCTTTCATCTGTTGAACCTGTTGTAGATGCATCTTACGATGAGTTTGCTATAGATGAAAACGACCTTCCTACTATCTTAGCTGAATACGAAAAAATGGCAAAAGAATATGCCGACCTTCAAGTAAAAGGCGACGACTTTAAATTCTTCCATTTTATGATAGATTTAACTCAAGGACCTTGTGTAATCAAGAGAATGCAAGGCTGTGGCGCAGGTTGTGAATATGTAGCTGTAACTCCTGAAGGGGATATATACCCTTGTCACCAATTTGTAGGTAACGAAGACTTCAAGATGGCTAATATCCTAGATGATGAAGTAAAACTTCCGGAAGACTTACAAAATGAATTCCTTGATGCCCATGTATTCAACAAGGAAAGCTGTAAAAATTGTTGGGCAAAATTCTATTGCTCTGGCGGTTGTCATGCCAACGCATATAATTTCAATAAAGACCTAAAGAAACCTTATGAATTAGGTTGTGAAATGCAAAGAAAAAGAACAGAGTGTGCCATTATGATAGAAGTTGCTAAAATGATGAATGGTGAAACTCTTTAATGACTAAAAACCTAGATATCCCAGTATTGAAAGGACTTTTCGAGCATAAAAATAAAAGCGAAATTTCCTTTCATATGCCTGGGCATAAAGGTAAATATATAGATGAATATAAAGTACTACAGGAAAATCTACTTTCTTTTGATGTAACAGAATTAGATGATACAGACGATTTGTATAATCCTAAAGGTTTTCTAAAAGAAGCTCTGCAAAAACTTTCCAAAGAAAGAAAGTCAATGCAGAGTATTTTTTTAACCAATGGTAGTACTGTAGGCATTCTTTCCAGCATAATGGCACTCACAAATATAAATGACAAGATATTAATAGAAGAAGGATGTCATAAATCTGTATATAACGCAATAGAATTAAACAATTTAAACCCGATAATATTGAGCACAAAATACGACGAAAATAAAATTCCCCTACCTACTTCAGAGGATAGACTGTTAAATACCTTAAAAGAAAATCCTGATATGAGAGCAGTAGTTTTATCGCGTCCTAATTATTACGGCCTCTGTGCTAATATAGAAAATCTATCTAGATATTGTCTAGAAAATAATATCTATTTAATTATAGATGAAGCCCATGGTTCACATTTAAGTTATAATAAAAACCTTCCAAAATCAGCTATGGAATTAGGCGCTTCCGTTAGTATAAACAGCTTTCATAAAACTCTTCCAGCTTTTACTCAGACATCAGTATTAAATCTATCAAAAAATTTAAGTCTTTACGATAGAAAAAGAGTTTTAGCTATGGTTGAAAAACTTCAATCCTCCTCCCCATCTTATTTGATGATGGCATCTATAGATATAGCTCGTGCATATATCGAAAAAAACGGAGAAGATAAATTAAAGATACTTGAAAAAAATATAGAGGAATTTTCAAAAAAAATAGATTCCCTAGATTATATTTCTATATTAAAAGACTTTAAAGGCTACGAATACGACTTTACAAGGCCTATTTTAATATATGAAAATCCTAAAGAACTTGAGTTATATCTTCAAAAAAATAAAATTTATATCGAGATGATAGGTGAAAATTCTTTAGTCTTAGTTTCTAGTTTAATGGACGAAAGAAAAGATTTCGATAGATTATATCTTTCTTTAAAAAACTTCAAAAAAACTGGGGAAAAATTAAAAACTAATTATAACCAAGAAAATTTAAAAACTATTTCTGTAGAAAATGGTGTACTAGTTCCCCTATCTTTATCTGAAGGATACACTTTACAAGAAAATATAATACCCTATCCGCCTGGAAATATTTATTTGAAAAAGGGCGATATTATAAAAAAAGAAAATATAGAATACCTAGAAAATCTCATCTCTAAGGGCATTCATATATATAAAGACTTCTATAAAGATATTAACTTTATTTATTGTAAAAACAATTGACGGTAATGATATAATAGTGTATTATTGAGATAGAACATTAGAAATGAGGGATAGTATGAAATTTAATGATTTACAGCCTATCTATATTCAAATAATGGATTATATAAAATATCTAATCATCAAGGGCGAATTAAAACCACTTGAAAAAATCCCTTCTGTCAGAGATATCGCTTCTGAATTGAAAGTGAATCCTAACACTGTTCAAAGGTCTTATCAAGAATTAGATCGCGAAGGTGTTATATTTGCACAGAGGGGCCTAGGTAATTTTGTTACTGAAAATCCAGAGATTATAGATAATTTAAAAAATAATAAAGTAGACGAAATTTTAAATATATTTATAGAAGAAATTAGCAAACTAGGAATAAATAGAGAAGAAAGTATAAAATTATTAAATGAAAGTTGGGATAAGCATGAAAAATCTATTAGAAATTAATAATTTACGAAAAAATTACGGTTCAAAGGAAGCGCTTCAAGGGCTAAGCCTAACGCTAGAGGAAGGTAAAGTATACGGACTTCTAGGACCTAATGGCTCTGGAAAAACTACCTTAATAAAAGTTTTGGCAGGTCTTTTACCTAATTATAAAGGAGAAGTCTTGATAAATGGCCTTAAACCAGGTGTGGAAACTAAAGCTATCGTTTCATATCTACCAGATAGAAATTTCTTACCTAGTCATAGTAAGATAAAAGATATAATCACTATGTATGATGATTTCTTTGAAGATTTTGACCCAGTAAAAGCCGATTGTCTTTTGAGAAGCATGGGTTTAAAAGACGATATGAAGGTAAGCTCACTATCAAAAGGTATGACTGAAAAATTAAATCTTTCTATGATACTTTCAAGAGATGCAAAACTATTTATTCTAGACGAGCCTATCGCAGGTGTAGACCCTATCGCTAGAGATCAAATACTAGATGCAATTATCGATAATGTTGGAAAAGAAAGCACTATGCTTATAACTACACATCTAGTTAAAGATATCGAAAGAGTATTTGATAAAGTTGGGTTTATAGATAATGGACGTATAGTTTTAGAAGACGATGCAGAAACTCTACGTACTGTAAGAAATAACTCAATAGATGGAATATATAAAGAAGTGTTTGCTGACGGAGAATATTAATGTTAAAATCACTAAAATACGAATTAAAAAGCACTTATAAATTTTTTCTAATGATACTAATAGGTATGTCTATTTCAGATATTTCACTTTTCTATATCTTAAATGTATCAGATACAAATAATTCAGATATTTTTAAATTACTTATCACTACAGCTTTTATGATGGTATTTATAAGTAGTATTTTAGTATTTGCCTTTATGATAATTTCATCCTTTAGGCGAGAGTTTTACACAGATAAAGGGTACTTTACCTTTTCTATACCATTAAATTCTAATGAGTTTTTAGGAAGTAAACTTGTTGCGACATTTATATGGTTAATTATATTTATCTTCAGCCTTTTAACTATAAATATTTTATTTATATATTTTAAGACTGATTCAAATATTTTAACAGAAATATTTTACAATATTAAAGTAAACTCTTTATTTAAAGAATTTATTTTACTGATATACACTATGTTTTTCGTTTTTTTAGAAATTTTACTTATGTATTTTTCGATAATATTAGGTAAGATTTTATTTAGAAATAATAAACTAGGTTATATATGGTTTGTAGTATTTATTATATTAAATTTTTTCATAAGTTTTTTAGATGCTTTCTTTAAAAGATTTATACCTTTTTATTTTACTATAATGAATAATCATATAATATATAAGCCATTTAATAATTTTATTGAAGATAATTTAATTTTTAATAATTTAATAAATCTTCCATTTATAAATTTAGGAATGATGATTTTAGTACCTTTCTTATGTATTAGTATTTTTTATCTGACTTCCTATTTAATACATAAAAAGGTTGAAATATAAAATAAAGGAGTAATAATATGTTAAAAGCATTAAAATATGAATTTAAAAATACTTATAAATTTTTCCTGATTTTATTATTAGGTATGGTTTTTGCTAACTTTATGCTTTATCCACTTATGACAAAAATAGCAAATCAAGAAAACCCTAATATAGTTATCGGATTATTAATAGGCGTTATTGCACTTATACTCTTAGGATGTTCTATTGTCTTTATATTTATGATAGTTTCATCCTTTAGAAAAGAATTTTACACAGACCAAGGATATTTTACTTTTTCAAGACCACTATCTGCTTCCACATTTTTAGGAAGCAAATTGATATCCTCACTTATTTGGACTGTACTTTACACTATAGCTTTTGGAATTATAAATATGGTTGGACTTAGAGTTGTTATTGGAAATGCTGAGTTTGCAAAAATGATGTCTGAAATATTATCATCTTTTAGAGATATGTTTTCAAACTCTACAATAATTCTAAATATTATAAATATAATTTATTCAATACTAGGATCTATCCACGGGCTTTTAATAATGTATTTATCAATAGTTATAAGCAAAGTTTTATTTAAAAAGAACACTTTAGGATATATCTGGTTTTTATTCTTTATAGGATTTAGCTATTTAACTAATATTATAAATATAATAACTTATAAAAATATACCTTATTATCTAACATCTGAAGGTATAAAATATGTACCTTACGATGTAGTAACTGGTTCAGGCAATTTAGCCACTAACCTTTTTATAAATTCAAATAGTGCCTTATACAATACAATATTTTCTAGAAATATAGGCGAACTTATAATATTCCCTATAATAATCATATTAATATTTTCACTTACTGCTTATTTAATAAATAAAAAAGTTGAAATATAAAAAGACAGCTATTTAGCTGTCTTTTTTATTATAAATTTATTTTCTATCGTATTTTAATTCTCCATCTATAAATGTAGCTACTATATCTAAGTCTTCATCTAATACGGCAATATCTGCAAATCTTCCTTTATCGATAATACCTGCCCTATCTTCAATTCCAATAGACATCGCTGGAACTTGTGAAGCCATTTGAATAGCCTCAAAAGGACTCGCTATGCCCCATTGTACTACATTTTTTACAGCATCTTTTAATTTTAATATACTACCTGCTAAGTTACCTTCTTTAAGTCTAGCTGTACCGTCTTTTACATCTACATCTAACTCACCTAATTTATAAGGGCCATCTGGCATTCCTCCAGCCATCATACAGTCAGTTATAAGGACAACTTCATCTTTTCCACGAGCTTTCATAACTACTTTTGCAGCAGCAGGATGTACATGATGACCATCACATATAAGTTCTGCAAATACATCATCTAGTGAAAGTGCAGCTCCTACCATGCCAGGTTTTCTATGGTGTAATGGGCTCATAGCATTATAAGTATGGATAAATATATTAGCTCCAGCTTTTACTGCATTATAAGCTTCTTCATAACTTGCATCGCTATGACCTAAAGCTACATATACGCCCATATCTTTAGCTTGTCTTATAAAATCCTCTGCCCCTTTTTTCTCAGGTGCTAGTGCTATTTTTCTAACTATTCCACCGGATGCTTCCTGCCAAGTTTTTAGCATATCTATATCTGCATCTACTAAATATTTAGGGTTTTGTGCCCCTTTATATTTTAAAGATAAGAAAGGACCTTCTAAAAATATACCTGCAATTTTTGCACCATCTACCTTATCATAATTTTCTCCAACTATTTTACATACCTCTGTTAAATCGTCTTCTGAACCTGTAAGAGTAGTCGCTAAAAATGTAGTTACCCCATTTTCTACTATCCCTTCAGATATTTTATATACTGCTTCTTTATCTTTATCCATAAAATCATGATTTTTATAACCGTGTATATGTGTGTCTACAAAACCTGGTGCTAAAGTATATTCGCTATAATCGATAAATTCTTCATCCTCTGGTATTTCATAAACTATATCGATAATTTTTTTATCTTCTATTATTAAATACCTATTTTCTACTACTCTGTCTTTTAAGATTATATTTTTTGCTTTTAAAATTTTTCTAGTCATATTACTTCCTCCTTAAAAGGACTATTAGTTATCTACTTATCTATATACCCAGTTATTTTTTAGATATATTAATTATCTTTTTTTCTTCGTTTCTCTGCTTCTCTTTGAGAAAACACACATCCACAGTAATCCTGCCTATAGAGATTATGCTCTTTAGAAAAAACTATCGACCTTTGATATCCACCCTTCTTTTTAAAATCCGATGGCAAATGTCTAATATTATATTCTTTTTCTAGATTGCTTCCTATTTCATTGATTTTCTCTGCATTCTTATAAGGGCTTATAGAAAGAGTTGTAGTAAAGAAATCGGCGTTTATTTTTTCACCTAAAACTGCTGCCTCTCTCATTCTAAGGCTATAGCATTCAAAACATCTCTGTGTTCCCTCGCCTAATTTCTCAAACCCCTTTATAGCATCATAAAATTTTTTAGTTTCAAATTCACCGCTTATCAACTCTATTTTATTTTTTGAATCTATTTGATTGATAACATCCTCTTGCTCTTTTAATCTTCTAAAATACTCCTCTTCAGGATATATATTTGGATTATAATAAAATACTACTATATTAAAATACTCTGAAAGATATTCTAATACATAGCTAGAGCAAGGCCCACAACAGCTATGAAGCAATAATTTATATTTTCTATTTTTATCTAAATTTTTAATTATTTCATCTAGTTTTAATTGATAATTTTCTTTATTCATTTCTCTCTCCATTAATATATTTATATATTTATTATCCCACTTATTAAAATTTTAAGCAAAATAAAACGCCTAGGAGACCTAGACGTTTTTGTATTTATTAAAAATATTTCTTAAATTTATTTACTGTATATCTTATAAGAGAATATAGTAAAACTATCCCTACAAGCCCTAAAATAATTCTAATTACTCGAGTAGTTATATCTAAATACGGCATAAAAACAGTAAACCATAGATAGCCTAAACCACCTATTATTGTAGTTATTAAAACTATTAAAAGTATTTTAACAGGTACATTATTTACCATATTTTTCTCCTAGTCTTGGAACTGACTATTATAAAGTTCAGCATAGAAACCATTTTGAGCCATAAGCTCTTCATGATTTCCTTGTTCAATGATAGTTCCATTTTTCATTACTAATATTAAATCAGCGTTTACTATAGTTGATAATCTATGGGCGATTACAAAACTTGTCTTACCACGCATCAGATTATCCATAGCCTTTTGTATAAGCTTTTCAGTTCTAGTATCAACTGAAGATGTAGCTTCATCAAGGATTAACATATTTGTCTCTGCAAGGAAAGCTCTAGCGATTGTCAACAATTGTTTCTGTCCTTGTGATATATTGGAAGCTTCTTCATTTATTACAGTATCATAGCCTTCTGGTAAAGTTCTTATAAAGTAATCTGCCTGTGCAACTCTCGCTGCTGCTTCTACCATTTCGTCAGTAGCATCATCTCTACCATAGGCTATATTCTCTCTTATAGTTCCATTAAATAGCCAAGTATCCTGTAATACCATACCGAAGTTTTGTCTTAAATTACCTCTCTTTAAATCTGCGATATTTACGCCATCTATAGTTATTTCTCCACCATTTATTTCGTAAAATCTCATCAATAGATTTATAAGAGTACTTTTTCCTGCTCCCGTAGGTCCTACAACAGCTATCATCTGAGCTGGTTTTGCTTCAATATTTAAATCCTTCATTAAAAGTTCACCAGGTTTATATCCAAAATCAACATGTTTAAATTCTACATGTCCTTTTACTGTATTTGGATCTAATTCTTTTGTACCTGAGTCGTCTTCTTCTTTTTCATCTAATACTTCAAATACCCTTTCAGCTGAAGCTATAGTTGATTGAATAACATTTGTAATATCTGCAATTTGAACAATAGGCTCTATAAAGCTTCTTGAATACTGCATGAAGGCTTGTAATTGACCTATCTTTATAGTTCCATTAAATACAAAGTATCCACCTAGTATAGAAACTGCTACATAGCCTAAATTCGTAATAAAGTTCATTATAGGCATTATAAGGCCTGATGCAAAATTCGCTTTTTTACTGGCATCTCTAAGTTCATCGTTTATTTCTTCAAAGTATTTTATAGAGTCATCTTCTAGTCCGTAAGCTTTTATTACATTATGTGCCCCATACATCTCTTCAGTATGCCCATTTAAATCTCCTAATTTATTTTGTTGCTTTTTAAAGTTTCTTTGAGAGTATTTAGTAATTTTTCTAACGGCTATAGATGAAATAGGTATAGTTACGAAAGCTATTATAGTTAAAAATGGGTTTATTAAAAGCATCATAATTACTATACCAATTATCTGTATAGTTGCAGACATCAACTGATTTAGTGACTGCTGCAATGTATTAGATATATTATAAACATCATTTATAACCCTAGATAAAATATCCCCTGTTTTATTATCATCATAGTATTTTAAAGGTAATTTTTTTAATTTAGCGTCCATTTCCTGTCTAATATTATATACAATTTTTTGTGTTACAACTCCCATTGTATAGTATTGGAAATAGCTAAATACCGATTGAATTATATATAGTATCAATAACACTACTACTATTTTACTTATAAATGGATAGTTTATAAGGGCATCCGGATTTCCATTTACCCTTTCCATTACTGTATCGCCTATACTAGTTGTTATAAGCCCTAGTACAGTAGGTCCAATTACATATATAAGTGTAGAGCCTAAAGTCATAAGTGCGGCAAATACTATAGAAAATTTATGTTTGCCCACATATCCAATTAAACGTAAAAGACTGCCTTTAAAATCTTTAGGTTTATTTTGTTCTAAGTTAGTAGGAAGGTTTTTGTGTCCAGCCATTATATCCCCTCCTTATTTATTTGTGATTCATAAGTTTCTTTATATACATTAGAAATCTTAAGAAGTTGTTCATGAACGCCTATTCCATCAATTTCTCCATCTTCAAGAACTATTATCTGGTCGGCATCCATTACCGTTGAAACTCTTTGAGCAACTATTATAAATATAGAGTCGCCTTTTATCTTATTAAGCTCATTTCTAAGAACTTTATCTGTCTTATAATCCAGCGCTGAAAATGAGTCGTCAAATATATATATCTTAGGTTTTCTAACTATAGCTCTCGCTATGGAAAGTCTTTGTTTTTGACCTCCTGAGAAGTTAGTTCCACCTTGAGCTACTAAACTATCTAATCCGTCTTTTAATCCACTCACAAAGTCCCAAGCTTGTGCTATTTTTAATGCCTCTATTATCTCTTCATCAGTGGCATCTTTTTTACCTTTTTTAATATTATCTCTTATAGTACCAGAGAATAAAACTGCAGTCTGTGGAACTAAGCCGATATGTTTTCTAAGGTCATGTAAGTCTAGTTCTCTTATATCTTCTCCACAGAGTTTTATACTGCCCTTAGATACATCGAAAAATCTTACAATTAAATTTGCAATAGTAGATTTACCACTACCTGTACCACCCATAATAGCTAGTGTTTCTCCTGCTTTAACTTTAAAGTTTAGATTTTCTAAAGTACAGTTTTCAGCATTATCGTATTTAAAGCTTACATCGTCAAATTCCAATGAGCACATATTTTCTGGAACCTTTTTAGTTCCGGCTCTTTCTTTTGTCTTATCATCCATCTCCAACACTTCGTTAACTCTGTTAGCTGATACTTGAGCTCTAGGTACCATGACAAATATCATTGAAAGCATAATAATTGAGAAAAGTATCATAGTGATGTATTGAACAAATGCCATCAAGTCTCCTACTTCCATAAGACCTGCATCTATTTGAGATGTGGCAAAATATATTACAAGTATAATTATCGCATCTAATATAAAGAATATTCCAGGAAATAAAAAGGACATTATCTTATTAATCTTTAGATTTGTATCCCTTAAATCTCTATTTGCTTCTTCAAATCTCTGCATCTCATATTCTTGCTTGTCAAAGGCTCTAATTACCCTTATACCTGTAACATTTTCTCTTACAACTCTATTTAATTTATCTACTTTCTTTTGAACGATTTTAAATAAAGGCATTCCCTTTTTACCAACTGCTATTATAAATAATGCAATTACTGGAAGTGCGATTAATAAAGTCATAGAAAGTCTTGGTGAGGCCTGAACTGCCATAATAACTCCACCTATAAACATAAGGGGAGATCTAGCCATCATTCTAAGTCCCATTATCAATAAATCCTGTAGTTGATTTATATCTGTCGTAGTTCTTGTCATTAATGTAGCTACACCAAAGTGGTTTACCTGATCTAGAGTGTATCTTTCAACTTTAGTAAATACATCTCTTCTAATTTGTCTACCTACATTAGTAGCTATTTCTGACGATAGATAGGCTGCTCCTATCATAACAAGTCCACCTATAAAAGTTACAAATATCATATATATACCGTATTTCATAATAACTGAGGTTTCTCCATGTATTACGCCTTCGTTGACTATCTTAGACATAAGTGAAGGCAAGTACATCGTACTCAGTACATTTATAAAGGTAAATAATAAAGTTAAAAATATTTTAAATTTATAGGGTTTTAAATATTTAGCTAGTTTCTTCAATAATATTTCCCCCTTCAAAAATAGAAAGGACACCCGAAAGCATCCTTTTTAAGACTAAATATTTTCTATAAAGTACTCAAAAACTTTATAGAATTTTCTGTTGTGTTCTGGAAATTCTGGGTGAAATTGAATTCCCATAACCATTGGGTCTTTAGTATGTTCTACTGCTTCTATTATACCATCTTCTGACTTAGCGACAATCTTTAAATCTCTTCCAAGTTTTTTAATAGCTTGGTGGTGAAAACTGTTTACCAATAAATCATCGCTTTTAAAGGCCTTGTAAAGATGACTCTCTTTATCCAATATATCTATATTGTGATAGTATATTACTTTCTTACCATCTCTATCGCTGTGATTATATACATCTTCAATATCCGAATAAATATCTTGATAGAGCGTACCACCCTTGTAGATATTTAATAGTTGCATACCTCGACATACTGCTAGGATAGGTTTATTTTTCTTTATTGATTTTTTTAATATATTAATTTCTATTTCATCCCTCAAGGGGTTTACCTGATGAAGTTCTCTCTTAGGTCCTTCATTATATAGATGAGGAGATACATCTGAGCCTCCTATCAATATAATCCCATCTACCATATCGATAAATTCATCCATTATACAATCATCGTTTATCTGAGGAAACATAACAGGAATAGCTCCGTCAATATTTGCCACTATATCGGAAAAGCTTCTATTTAATTCATGTCTAGTTATCTTATAGCGCATCTCAGTCCAACAAACTATACCAATAAACTTCATATCTACTTTTCCACCTCTTTAAAAAATTGTCTAAAAATATTTTTCCCACCTTCACAGTCCATAGCTTCTGGATGAAACTGTAAGGCATGTAAAAAACTATCTCCCGTATATTCGATAGCTTCAATAACCCCATCATCGGCAATAGCTGTTACCAATAAATTATCGCCTAATACTTTAATACTTTGATGATGCAGTGAATTTACTATTACTTTTTCCTCTTTAAAGGCATCTCTTATAAGAGTATCCTCTTTTGTTTTTATATAGTGAAAAGTAGCTTTTACTTCTTTTTTATTTGAATGAACTAAAGACTGATTATAGAATGTATCTATATCTTGAATTAAAGTTCCTCCAAAATATACATTTACAATCTGAAGCCCTCTACAAGTAGCTAAAATAGGCTTCTTATATTTAAGAGCATACTTTAATAGTTTTAACTCAACTTCATCTCTCTCTAAACTAAAATAAAGACAATTTTCAGTAGGGTCTTCTCTATAAGTTAAAGGACTTACATCGATACCACCTTGAAGAATTATCCCATCTAATTTTTTTACTAATTCCTCTATCTTTGCTTCATCTTTTAACATAGGCAAAAGTACTGGAACATTTCCACTTTCTGTTATTCTCTTTACATAAGTGTTTGCATAAGAAAATAAATCTGCAAACTCTCCCTCGATAACAGATCCTGATAATCCTACTAATTTATTCATCTTCTCTCCTAAAATTCAAATTTTAAATATCAAATACATTTAGTCCAACTTCATCTTGATAAATTCGACCAACTTTTCCATCTAATCTTCTAACGACAATTTCACAAGTAGCAGAAATAATCGCCTTATTTAAATGTCCACCATGTAAATCTAAATTTTCATCTGCAAAAGTAATGTGTAAATGAAGATATGGCTCATCTTCCTGTTTACTTAAATTTCCCATTATAGATGTTATCTCTAATTCGCCTCTAAAAATAACGGATTTATATTTTTTTAACGATACATTATAACTTCCTACTTCTATTAAATTTGAAGCTCCTATACCCGTTATCTCTGCAAATTCAATATCATATTCTCTTCCTACTTTTAATAGACTTTCTACAATATCTTCGCCTACTTCAAGCCTTATAACTAAATCTTCATTTATTTCTTTTACAAACATGATAACCTCCTTAAATATTTTATTATATGTTTACATATTTTCGTCTATGTCATAATTACCCATTATAACATATAAAAAAAACATATGCCCTTTTTTAAGATTTAGCACCATGTTAGCAAACAAATATGTAAAAATTATATAAAATTTTTAGTTTATTTTATTAAACTAAAGTCCTACTACTATTTTATCAATTTATTTATATTTTTTCTATATTATTAATATTTATTTTTTTGATTACTCTACCTCTTTATGTTAATATAACAATAGTATTGTTAGTGTTTCTTGGCACCCACTTAAAAAATCAAGATGTGGTAAGTGCCTTCCCGTCCTGATTTAGGGCGGGATTTTTACTTGCCTATAATCTAAATTTTAATAAATAAGTGTACTCGTTAAAGAAACCTTTCATAATCAATTTCTAACAATACAAATTGAACTGTCTAACAGTAAAAGAAAGGTGATTTTATTATGAACAAAAAAATAACAGCGAGGTTTTTAGCAAGACAAGGAATAGCTGCTGCTCTTTATGCAGTGCTTACTCTAGCTCTTCAAAACCTATCCTATGGTCCATTGCAGTTTAGGGTTTCAGAAGTTATGACTTTACTGGCTTTCTTTAATCCTGAATATATCTGGGGTCTTACTCTAGGTTGCTTTTTAGCAAATCTTTTAAGCCCTTATCTAATGGATATAATTATAGGTACTTTGGCATCATTTATAGCAGTATATGCTATGAGTAAATGTAAAAATATTTGGGTTGCAAGTATCATGCCTGCTATTGCAAATATCCTTGTAGCTATTCAAATTGTATTTATTTCAGGAGAACCTGGTAATTTCTTTATAATAGCAGCTCAGATTATGTTGTCTGAACTTATTATAGTTACTATTATCGGTGTTCCTTTATTTAAAATACTTACAAAAAACAAATCTTTTGTTGAAACTTTAGAGTTAAATAAAAAGAGATTATAAGAAATGAAGATATCTTCATTTCTTATTTTAATTTAAAATTCTATTAACTTAATTTACTTTATTTATGATATTGCCCTCTAGATAATTTTCTATATTTTTATAAGCTATATCTAATAATTTTTCTCGAGCTTCTAAACTAGCCCAAGCCATATGAGGTGTAATAGTTATATTTTTTGCTTTTAATAATACATTATCTTCTTTTATAGGCTCAGTATTTAAAACATCTAAACCTGCTGCCTTTATCTTGCCTTTATTTAAAGCATCAGCTAGAGCTTTTTCATCTATTAAACCACCTCTTGCCACATTTATTATAATCGGCCTTTTCTTCATCTTAGCTATAGTTTTTTCATTTATAATAAATTTATTTTCTTCTGTAAGATTTGCGTGAAGTGTTATAATATCTGAATTTTCTAAGAGATAGTCTAAACTAACTTCACTATCATATTTTTTATCTTTTTTCTCGCCTCTATATGAAAGTATATTCATGCCAAAAGCCTCTGCTATTTCTCCTACCCTTTGACCAATTTTTCCATATCCTATAATGCCTAAAGTTTTTCCTTTAAGCTCTATTTGTAAACTGTCCCAAAAAGAAAATGTATTTCTTTTATTCCACTCGCCTTTTTTCACTAATCTATCGTGATAATCGACTTCATTTGTAATTTTTAATAAAAGTGCAAAGGTAAATTGTGCGACGGTATCCGTTCCGTAATCCGGTATATTAGTTACTGTAATTTCTCTTTTTTTACACTCTTCTAAATCAACTATATTATATCCAGTAGCTAAAACTCCTATATATTTAATATTTTTTCCGCAGTCTATAACTTCTCTATCCATCTCTACTTTATTAGTTAAGACAATATCTGCATTTTTAACTCTCTTTTTTGCCTCTTCTTTAGTAGATAAGTCGTATAGATGTAATTTTCCTAGTTTTTCAAAAATTTCCCAATTTAAATTATCTTCACCCAATGTCTTTGCATCTAAAACTATTATATTTAAATTATCCATATTTATCTCCTTTTACATAAAAATTAATATTTACTAATTTATTAATATATAAAAAAAGACAACCCCTGAGGTCTGTCTAAGATATTATTTTACTAGTTCTGATGTACAATGTGGACATCTTGTAGCGTCTATTGCTATTTCTGTCTTACAATAAGGACAAGTTTTTGTAGCTGGCGCTGGAGCTTCTTCCTTTTTAGGTACTATGCTCATTTTATTTATAGCTTTTACGAATAAGAACATAGTAAATGATATTATTAAGAATTTTATAAGTGCATCTATAAATAATCCGTATTGAAATTGAACGCCCATAACTTCTACTGCAAGTTCACTTAGATTTACACCTGCTGTTAAGGCTCCTATAATAGGATTTATAATTCCGTCAACTAGTCCTGTTATTATAGTACCAAAAGCTCCCCCCATAATAACACCGACTGCCATATCTACTACATTGCCCTTCATGGCAAACTCTTTAAATTCCTTTAGCATTAATTCATCTCCTTTTAAAAATTATTTTTATAATTATATAATACTCTACATAACACATCATGTATACCCATTTTAATTTATATTTAACTAATAGCTTTTAATTTAATAGTATTTAAAAAGATATTAAATATTATATAAGTTACTTTTAATAAGCTTAATCTGTTCTAGGATAAAAAGTCTTACTTTAGGAAAAATATTTATGTTGATATAATATTTTTTATTGATAAAATATTATAATGTGGGAATGGAGAGAAGAGATGAATATAAAAACAAATAGACTTTTACTTAGAAGTTTTAAAGAAACAGATTTTCTAGATACATTAAGTATTTTTGAAAAAGAAGAGGTGTGTAGATATCTGATACACTGCCCTTGGAGTGAGCTAAACGCTTTAGATAATTTTCAAAAGAGAATTGAAAATAATAATCTAAAAAAAGATACTACTATATATATAGCAGTAGAGTATAAAGAAAAAATTATAGGAGAAATTTCTCTTACAAAGACAAATAGGAAGGATACTTTAGAGATAATCTATTGCTTTAATCCAGATTATACAAATAAAGGACTCGCCAGTGAGGCTGTTAAGGCAGTTATAGATTATTTTCTTTTAAATACTAATACTCATAGAATTCAAGCCTGTTTAGACTGTAGAAATACAGATTCTCAAAAATTATGCGAAAGAATTGGAATGCGTAAAGAAGGCGAATTTAAACAGGATTACTGGAGTAAAGGTGAATGGACAGATAGTTATATATACGGCATATTAAAATCCGATTTATAAATAAAAATAGAAGTGCATAGACACTTCTATTTTTTTACTCATTTATTTAATTTAAGGAAGAGAAACTTTTCCGAGTACTCCCTTCATATAGGCTATGGTCATTCCGTAATTTGTCATAGGCGTATTTTCTAATTTAGCTATATCCAATCTAGATAAGACATGCTTTCTGTTAAACATACACGCTCCACAGTGAATTACTAAATCGTATTTATCTAATTTATCGGGAAAATCATCTCCTCTGACAAAATCTATCTCCATATTTTCGCCATATTTTTTTCTAAGCATTCTAGGAATTTTTACTCTTCCAATATCCTCCTCTAAAGGCGGATGAGTACAAGCTTCTGCTATTAACACTTTGCTATTTTCATTTAATTTTTCAAAGTATTTTGTACTTTCTACGAAATAATCTATATCGCCTTTATATGAGGCAAATAAAACTGAAAATGAAGTTAAAAGCGAATCCTCAGGCTTTTTATCATAGACTTCTTTAAAGGCTTGAGAATCTGTAATTATAATATCTGGACTTCTGTTAAGGCTTTTTAAAGCTAAGTCTAATTTATCCAGTGTAACCGAGATAACTACCGCTTTTTTATCAAGTATTTCCCTAATAGTCTGTACTTGTGGAAGTATTAACCTGCCTTTAGGAGCTTGAATATCTATAGGCATAACTAAAAGCACTAAGCTATCCTCTTTTACAAGTTTTCCAGTTATGTCCTTTTCCTTTACAGAGTCAGATTCTTTTTTTATCCTAGCTATAAGATTATCTATTCCATCTCCCGTATTTGAGGATATAAATATTATTTCTTCTTTTATATCGCTTTTTAAATCATTGAGAAAATCTTCCTTATAATCTATAGTATCTATCTTAGATAATATAGGAACCATCTTTACACCATTGGATTTTATATCTTTATAATATTCTATATCGCTTTTTAAGTCTTCTTTTGAAAACAAAAATAAAGCTATATCGCATTTTTTTATGGCTTCTTTCGTCTTTTGAATTCTTAACTCTCCAAGTTCTCCCACATCGTCAAATCCTGCTGTATCTATAAAAACTACTGGGCCTACTGAAGGTATTTCCATATTTTTATAAACTGGGTCTGTAGTCGTCCCTGCAAAATCACTTACTAAGGCTACTTCTTGGTCTGTTATTTTATTTAAAAGAGAAGATTTTCCTGTATTTCTCTTGCCAAATATTCCTATATGAATTCTATTAGCCCTTGGGGTTTTTTGCATATCTTCCTCCTAGACTCTAAAATCTCTTTGTCCATCATGAATGCTTTTTATATGCTCTCTAACATATTCACGCATTTTTTCATTTTCTACATTTTCTAGTTCTCTTTCGATAACTTTTGTTCCGTTCTTTATAGTTTCTTCGCTTCCATAATCCTCTAAATATTCTTTTAAAGTCATAAGAGCGTTAGGTTGGCACATCTTAGCGATTTGTCCTGCTTTAACAAGCTCCATAAAACTTTCGCCAGTTCTACTCTCTCTGTAACATGCTGTACAGAAGGAAGGTAGATGTCCAAGTTCTAATAGCCAGTTTACTATCTCATCAAGAGTTCTATTATCGCTTGTTTCAAATTGGCTAGAGTCCTCTTCTACATCCTCTTCTTCAGCATAACCACCTACTGAAGTCTTTGAACCTCCAGAAATTTGAGATATACCTAAGTCTAGAACTTTTTCTCTGCTCTCTTTAGACTCTCTAGTGGAAATAATCATACCTGTATAAGGCACTGAAACTCTTATAGTCGCAACTATCTTTTGGAAAACCTCATCATCTATGGAATTGTCAAATTCCGTTGGATCTACACCATCTGCTGGTCTAATTCTAGGAACAGATATAGTATGTGGCCCAACATTATATTTAGCTTCTAAATGTTCTGCATGCATCAATAGACCGATAAAATCATACTCATAATTATTAAGTCCAAATAATACTCCACAACCTACATCATCTATACCACCGTCCATAGCTCTATCCATAGCTTCTGTGTGGTATGCGTAATTATGTTTTGGTCCTGTTGGATGTAATTTTTCATAATTTTCTTTATGATAAGTTTCTTGGAATAAAATATATGTTCCTATACCTGCATCTCTAAGTTTTTTATAGTTCTCAACTGTTGTTGCCGCTATATTAACATTTACTCTTCTTATATCTCCGTTTTCATGTTTTATACCATATATAGTTTTTATAGACTCAAGAACGTATTCAATAGGACTGTTTATCGGATCTTCTCCAGTTTCTAGAGCAAGTCTTTTATGACCCATATCTTGAAGTGCCATTACTTCTTTTTTAATTTCTTCTTGAGTTAATTTTTTTCTCTTTATATGTTTATTTTTGCCATGATACGGACAATATACACAGCCGTTTATACAGTAGTTTGATAAGTATAAAGGAGCGAATAAAACTATTCTATTTCCATAAAGTTTTTTCTTTAGCTCTCTAGCTAAGTTTAATATCTCTTTATTTATATCATCCTCTTCGCAGGATAATAGTAAAAATGCCTCTCTATGGTCAAGTCCTTTACCGATTTTTGCCTTATCTAAAACTTGTAATAAAAGCTCTCTATTGTTTTTATTTTTTCTTCCATACTCTATCGTGTCTAAGATTTCTCTATCGTTAATAAATTCTTCTGCTTTGCTTGAATTTTTATCGTACACTATTTTAGTATCTAATTTACTCAATTAAATCAACTCCATAAATGTTTAAGTTGATACTCTAAACTTTTCCTGTGATATTTTTATTAAGCTCTTGAATATACTGCCTTACAATTTACATTTTCTATCATGCCGATTTTTCCAGTCATAGCACTTATTTCGTCTTGTGGTGCTTTCATAACTATAGAAATAACATTAACGTTTTCATCGACTTTAGGTAATCCCATTCTTCCTTCGATATATTGTGAATATTCGTGTAATACTTCATTTACCTTGTCACTTACTTTGATATCCTCAACTATAATACCTACAATTGCAATTCTTAAATCCATAATATCCTCCTCATAAAAAATGCACACAGGTTTAGGCTGTGTGCTTGATTAATATCTCACAGGTTAAGAATTAGAACGTATCTTTTCCCTCACCTGTGTCAATTATACTAAATATACTTATTAAAGACAATAATTATCATTATAATAACTATTGTTGTACTTATATAGATATAATATGTTATTAATTAGTTATTTTAATGCATATTAATAAAGATTTCTAGTAATAAGTTACCAAATGATAGGATAAACAGTAGGATTACAACTTTTATATGCTTATTTTTATTCATATAAATTATAGCTATGTACTCTCTTATAAGAGCATTTAGCCAGAAATAAAACGGAGTTTTTCCACCTACACCGTCTGCTTTAATGCCAAGTCTTTTACTATAAAGTAAAGCTCTTAAAACATGGTAATTATTAGTGGCGATTAAAACATTTGGCTCTCTATTTAATCCCCTTTTCTTCATATCCTCATCAATTATTCTCTTAGAATAAATTAAATTTTCTTCTGTTGTTGTCGTTTTTTCTTCTTTCATTAAATATTTTGCAGGGATATTTCTATCTTTTTCTGCAAATTCCTCCATAGCAGAGCCTTCACTTCTCAGCTCGTCGCTGCCCTGACCACCTGAAAATATCATCTTTACAGGATTGTCCTCTGTATTATATTTATTAAAAGCTTTTATACCTGCATCTATTCTATTAGCTAAAAGTGGTGGAACTTTATTATTTATAAGTCCACTGCCTAAAACTACTATATAGTCGTACTTTTTATTAAAATGTGGCAATAAATTTAATATAGACGCTATATGATAGAGCATTAAAAGTATAAATCCATATCCTACACAGGATGAGATAAATTGTATTAAAGCATTTAAAAATAAATTGTCTAAGCTATTTACCTTTTTTAGTATAAGCGGAAATATAAATATCCATACTACTAAAAATATTCCTAAGGCCAGTGATAAAAGATGCGATAAGCTAACCCCTTCTCTCTTTATAAGTTTACGTCCTGAAGAAAAAAGTGCTATTATAAACGAAAAAATATAAAAAGGTAGTCCTATCAATATAATAAGAGGGATAATTCCAACTATTAGAAATACTCGGTACTGATCATATCCAAGTATTATAAAAAATAGTGATAATAACCCAAAAAAGCCTAAGAACAGCACAGAAATCCAGATAGTTCTTCTCTCTTTATACATCATATAGATAAAACCTATACCAAAAATTAATGTCAAAATCATTAAAAAATATAAACCCATATACTCCTCCTTTTTTTATAAAGATACTTAAATATATTATACATTAATAATTTATTTAAATAATAAAAAAAGCCAGTATTTTATACTGGCTAACTAATATAATCCCTAAACATACTACAAAACAAACAAAAACAAATAAAAACATAACATATGAATTCCATATGTAAAAGGAGCTAAAAAAATGAAAAATTTACAAAACGTAATATCTTTATGGTTATTATTATTAGTTAATTTAACTATATTATATTAAAAGATAAATGTCAAAACAATATAGTATTATATTAAAAAAACAGCAAAAAAAGAGAAGTCTTAAACTTCTCTTTTAATAATTTATACTATATAAATAGGTATTAATATTTTATTTTTATATAAATTAAAGGTATGGTCTCCCATACCTTTTTATGTAAACGGTAGTTCTTTAATTCTTTTCTTAGGCTTTCCCCAAAACCTAGTTTGTAGAATTTATCGATATGTCCCGTATCATGAATATTTAAATATCTATTATTTAGAAAGTGATTTTACACTTATCGGTGTCGAGTTTTAAATTTTAAAAGCTAAAATTTAAACATATAGTAATCTATACGAAAATATGAAGAATGATTAAAGGGTCTAAATATAAATATTAAATTTTCATTTTAAAGAACTACTTTAGATAAATTATTTTCTATCCAAATGTAATTCTAAGTCATATTATATTTGTTGGCAACTTGTTTGTGAATGCAACTCGCTTATTTTCAATAGCTGACATTGTTTCTTAAAAGATATATCGGTATAATAGAGAAAGAAAAAAGAGACCATTAAGTCTCTCTTTTCAATAATATTATCATTTGTAATTAAATAATTATAAGCTAAATTCCATTAACTTCTAAGAAATCTCTCAATAGGTTTAAAGAAACTTCTTTTCTATATTCTGCTGAAACCCTACCTCTTGTAGGATTTATTGCCTTATCATATCTATTTAGATATTCTTCTTTTAGTTCTTTAGCTTCTTCAATAGTCTTGCCTATAAGTAGCTCATCTATTTCTCTATGTCTTATAATTACAGGTTCTACTGCGCCTATTGCAGTTGCTAAGTGAACTATTTTTCCATCTACTATATTGATAATACCTGAAAAGTCTATTCTAGATATTGCAAGAGCAGCTCTCGCACCTATTTTTTCATAGTAATAATTTCCTTCAAGATTTTTCTTTGGCATTAAAACTTCAACTATTATTTCATCTTCTGCCAAGTCTAAATCTTTATTTCCCCTATAAAAATCTTTTATATCTACAATTCTCTCTCCTCTTACACTTTTAACTCTAATTTTAGAGTCTGTAGAGAAGAATATAAGAACGGAGTCAGCTTTCGCTGAACCATTTCCTATATTTCCACCAATTGTACCAAAATTTCTTATTGCAGGGGCAGCAATTTCTATTAAAGCATCATATAAAATTCTAGGTGTCAATTGGTTTTCTATAAGTTCAGTAAATGTACAGGATGCGCCTATTCTAATAAACTCACCGTCATCTACGACCTTTCTCATTTCGTCTATTTGATGAAGGTATAGATATGAAATATCTTCATCTCCATCTATCATAAGGTCAGTTCCACCACCGTATAAAACTACATCTTTATTAGCTTTTATTTCAAGTGCTTCTTCTAAAGTCTTTGCAAGATATCCTACCACAATCCTTCACCTTCCTTAGCAGCTTTTTTAATTGCGTTTACTATTGCGTTATAACCTGTACAACGACATAAGTTTCCTGAAATTCCATCTCTTATATCTTTTTCTGTAGGATGTGGATTTCTAGCTAATATACATTCAGATGCAAGTATCATTCCTGGTATACAGAAACCACATTGTACAGCTGAAAAATCAGCGTAAGCTTTATCCAAAACTTTAAATCTATCTGTTTTACTATATCCTTCTATAGTTACAACTTCTAAGCCTTCAACTCTTCCCATTGCAACCATACAAGAGTTTGCAAGTCTTCCATCTAATATTACAGAACATGCTCCACATTCGCCTTCTTTACAGCCACATTTAACTCCTGTAATCGCATATTCATTTCTTAATACATCTAATAATCTAGCAGAAGAATTTCCATGATATGAAACTTCTTTACCATTTAATGTAAATTTTATTTCATTCGCCATGACTATTTTGCCTCCTTTATTGCTTTAAGTGTGTCTTCGTTTGAGAATGGATGGTGGTAAATATTACTTTTAACTGCATCTTCCACTGCTGCAATATATGCACCTGCTCCACCTACTAGAGGAAGTTCACCTGCTCCTTTTGCTCCGTAAGGTCCAAGAGGATATTCTTCTACATGCATTTTTACTTCTAAGTTTGGCACATCTACTGCAGTAGGAATTATATAATCACTTAAACTGTTATTTCTTATTCTTCCCTTGTCGTTATAGTTCATTTGTTCCATGTGGGCATAGCCTAAACCTTGCATTAGTCCACCTTCCATTTGTCCTACAACTATATTTAAGTCTATTGGAGTACCTACGTCAAAGGATGCCCATACGTCTAATACTTTGTGAGCTCCTGTTATGCTATCTACTTCGATTTCTACTGCTTGAACTCCCCAAGCATATGTTGGATAAGCATCTCCTTGGAATTTATCAATGTAAAATGGTATTACAAAATCTGGTTCAACGAAGTTTTCTGATATTACTTGCTCTTCGCCATCTACCCATTGACTTCTAAGTTTTATAGCTGCTCTTCTAAGCAGTTCTCCTACTACCATTAAAGATCTTGATGCTACTGTAGGACCTGAGTCTGGAACCCTATCTGTGTCTGGATTATTTATTAATACTTCTTCATATGGAATATTAAGTTCTTTAGCAACTATCTTTGAGAAAGTTGTCTTTAAACCTTGTCCAATATCAGTATTTGATACTAGTATTTCCACATCGCCGTTTTTATATTTTTTAAGTTGCGCTTCTGCTTTTATAATATCTCTTTCCCCAGAACCTGTGAAACCTGCTCCGTGGAATACCAATGACATACCTATACCTTTTCTGTATCTGCCTGTTTGGTTTTTATATTCTTCTTTCTTTTTATAATAGTCAGATCTGTTTGCAACGTCTTCTATCATTGATTTTAGAGGTACTGGGAAGTGGTATCTTCCTCCAGTAGAAGTTTCATCGTTTTGTTTTACCATATTTTGCATTTTAAAATCTAATGGCTCCATGCCGATATCATTTGCTATATGGTTCATCAATTGTTCTACTGCGAAAAATGTCTGTGGTGCACCAAAACCTCTGTAAGCTCCTGTTGGAGTTGTGTTTGTCTTCATAGCTCTACCGTTTACTTTTAAGTTTGGAACATCGTAAACTCCGTTGGCACATATAAGTCCCCTTTGTAGTACAACGGGTGAAAGTGTTGTATAAGCTCCACTATTAAATAATACTTCTATTTCCATAGCAGTTATTTTTCCATCTTTTAATGCAGCTTTGTATTTAGTTTTTGAAGGGTGTCTTTTACTTGTAAATTCCATGTCTTCTCTTCTATCGAACACGCATTTTACAGGTTTTTTTGCCTTATGTGCAGCTACTGCTACTTGACAAGCTAATATAGATGGAAATGCTTCTTTCCCACCAAATCCGCCGCCAGTAACGTCTTGGATTATTTGAACTCTTCTAGCTTCAAATCCCATAGTTCTAGCTACTGCACCATGTACATAATATGGACATTGCATTGAACCACGAACTGTAATTTTTTCGCCGTGATAATGACCTATGAGTCCTTGAGTTTCAAGATAAGCTTGTTCTTGATATCCTGTTTCAAACTCTTCTGTGTAAACCTTATCCGCTTCTTTAAAAGCTTTTTCTACATCGCCTTTTCCATAGTTATAATTGAAAAATGCAGTTTCTGATTTTTCTATATCTAGGACAGGTTCTAATATATCGTAGTCTACTTCAATTTCTTTAGCTATTTCTTCAACTTTATCTTTATCTGGTCCTACAACCATAAGGATACATTCACCTATAAATTGTACCTCACCATCAGCAAATACTGGATGATCATCTTGTACTATTTGTACTCTATTGTCCCCTGGGATATCATCTTTATCCACTATTATGTAGCCTTCTGGTAATTCTGGTATATTTATACCTTTGATTTTAGCTCTTGCAACTGTTGAACGAACTAATTTACCGTATTGCATATCTTCTAATACTATGTCATCTACGTATTTAGCTTGACCACTTACTTTAGCACTATGGTCTTTTTTTACAACTGGTGTGCTAATATCCATTTATATTTCCCCCTTAAATGTTATTATTTATTTGTTTGATAATTTATTATTTTTTTAAAATAAAAAAATAGAATTACAGTTATCTAAGAAATGTATTTCTTAATCTATCTATAATTCTATTAGATATGAAAACCGTTTGCAACTTGTTTATAATAACAACTTGCGTATTTTTCAACCATTGCGTTATTTCATTAAAAATATCTCGTTAAACTTTTTCTCCGAAAATAACTTAACTTCTTTTTCAAATTTACTGTATTTTATTAAAAATTCTTTACCCTCTTCTGTAAGGGAACTTCGACCTCCATCTTTTCCTCCATGGCGTCTATTTACCACTGTAAAACCTAGAGCTTTTTCAATATCTTCGATAATGCTCCACGCTTTTCTATAGGATAGAGCCATATGTTCACAAGCCCCTTTTACCGTACCGATTTCGTCTATCAATATAAGTAAAAGTTTTGCCCGAGAGTTAAAAAACATCTCTTCTTTTTCAATATTAATACGCAAGAATGGATGCACTATCTGTTCGTTATGGTCATCTAATAATATAGTCAGCTTATCCATATCATCGAGACTTCTTATAATACCTTCGTCCTTGACCTCTATAAATTCTCTTTCGTCCATTAAACTTCTTATAGTGTCTTTCATACCATATTCGCTATCTAATATATATTCATATATTTTATTGGAAAGTAGGACTGGATGGCCTGCCTTTTTTCTATAAGATGGACTAGCTATAATGGATTCGCTTTGAACTATTTTCTGCAATGTGGACATCTTAAACATAGGAATAACAACAGGTGAATAAATTACTTTTTCGCATTTATCCTTTAGAAAATTTATTCCAATTTTAACTAAATCTATCATAGAATTTTCTTTTTCATCGCTTTTTAAAAATATAACATTATAATCAGCTAATTCTCTTTCTAAGTCATAGAGTGTATCCTTTTCACCAACTATTGTTATTGGAGATATATTTACTTGCTGATATGTTAAAACCATTCTCTTTATAACAGAAATTGTCCCTATCTCTTTTAAAGGGTCGATAGATTTTCCTTTTTTATTATCTGTTACTACTATAATCCCACCAGTATTATGTCTGTTTACCATAAAATCCCCTCTATAAAATTACTTATTAATATTATTTTAAAAATTATTTTCTCGTTATATATCGCTAAATAGATTGTACCATATAAGTTAATTATTGTAATATTTAAAATATACACAAAAAAGAAGCCAGATAACTGACTTCTAAGTTTTTATATATTATAATTTAGTTTTTCTAAATCCATTGTCTCTAGACTTGCTCCACCTTGTTTGTATAGGTTGTAGTAAAAGCCTTGTTTTTCCATTAACTCTTTATGACTTCCCTCTTCCACTATACCATCTTCTGTTAATACTATTATTCTGTCTGCATTTTGTACGGTTGTAAGTCTGTGGGCGATAGTTAAAGTTGAACGTCCCTTAGCCAAGATTTCAAGGGAGTTTTGTATTATTTTTTCACTTTTATTATCTAGCGCTGATGTCGCTTCGTCTAATATCAATATTGGTGGATTTTTTAGAAACACTCTCGCTATGGAGATTCTCTGTTTTTGTCCACCGGATAGCATAAGTCCTCTTTCACCGACATAAGTGTCAAAGCCTTGAGGTAAATCTATTATAAAGTCGTATACATTGGCAAGTTTTGCAGCCCTTATTACTTCTTCTTTGCTGGCATCTGGCTTACCATATACTATATTTTCATATACTGTTCCTGAAAATAGGTATACATCCTGTTGAACCATACCTATATTTTCTCTTAAACTTTTTAATGTTAAGCTCTTTACATCTATATCGTCTACTAAAACTTTACCTTCATTTACATCGTAAAATCTAGGTATTAAGTTACATAGTGTTGTCTTACCTCCACCTGAAGGACCTACTAAAGCTACATTTTCTCCTGGATTTATAACTAGATTTATATTTTCTAGAATATCTTCTCCGTCTTCATTATATCTAAAAGTTACATCTCTAAGTTCTACTTTACCTTTTACATCTTTTAATTCTATGGCATCTTTATCGTCAAATATCTCTATATCTTGATCCATAATCTCGATAAATCTTTCGATACCTGTCATACCTCTTTGGAATTGTTCTGTAAATTCTACAATTCTTCTAACGGTTTGTAAAAGTGTTGTTACATATAAAACATATGCTACTAAGTCTGATGGTTGTAATGTTCCTTTGTTTATAAAAAGACCACCAAATAATATTACTGCTACATACATTATTCCATCAAAGGCTCTTGTAACTGTGTGGAAACCTGCCATACTTGAATAGGTTTCTTTTTTTATCTCTAAAAATTCTTGATTGCCTTTTTCGAATTTTTCGATTTCTTTGTCTTCATTGGCAAAAGATTTTACTACTCTTACACCTAATAAACTGTCTTCTATATCGGCATTTAAATCTCCTATGTGATTTCTTTGAGCTTTAAATCCTCTTCTCATCATCTTGCTCCACTTGCTAGAAGCTACTATCATTATAGGAATAATCGCAAATATTATTAAAGTCATAGCTATATTTATATTAAATAAAACTATAAATGAAACTATTATCTTTATCGCTCCTATAAAATACTCCTCTGGACAGTGGTGGGCAAATTCTGTTATATCGAATAAGTCTGCTGTAATTCTCGCCATCAGCTCTCCAACTTTTGTTTCATTAAAATATGAATCGGAAAGTTTTTGAAGATGATTAAATACATCTCTTCTCATATCGGTTTCTATTCTAGCTCCCATTATATGACCTGTCTTAGCCATGTAATAATTCGCTATAACATCGATTACTTTTAATACCAAGTACATCCCTGAAAGTTTTAAAATCAAACTAGGTGTCAATAGGGAAATATCTTCTGATGCAGTCTGTGTCATATATCTAAGTAGCACTGGCAATACTAGCTCGGATACTGTAGTCAGTCCTGCACAAAATAAGTCTATAAATAGAATATGTCTATACTTCGTAAAGTACGGAGCAAATCTCTTTATAAGCACCTTGTTGGAATGAACTCTCGTATTCTTTGTTTTTTCCATCTGTCTACCCCCTTAAAAATTCTTCCTTTTACGCTCATTACTGTATAATATCATATGTTTGTAATCATTTCAATTTTATAAAATAAAATAGTACGGCTATCTTAACCGTACTATAAAAACTCAATTTAATTAATCGGCACTATATTTATTCCATAATTTCCTTAAATAGCTGAGAATATCTCTGTCTGCAAATTTTATATATTCAAAGCCTAATTTTTCTGCTACAACTAGAGCTTGTTTTCTAAAAAGCATACAGCTATTAAAAAGTGTTGTCCACATTTTATCCCTATCCGGCTGTGGATAAGTCATTAAATATCTATCGTAATGTTCTTTATCTAAATATAGTTTAAAGTTTTCGTAATTACTGCCTACATCGACTCTAAAATCATAAGTACAACCTATAAAGTAAGAAGTCATCTCATCTAGCCTGTTTTTAGCTTCTTCGTAGTATTTATTGATAGCATAAAGAGTTTTACCTTGATATAGTCCCTTTCCGATATCTAAAACATTTACAAAAAACTCATTGCAACAAGTTAGATAGTCGTCCTTTGATGGTTTAGTGTAAATATAAACTTTATTTACAGGTATAGTGCTTACATCTATCGCATCATTTTTATCTATTATAACCTTGGCCATACTCATATTATTTACATACTCTTGAATATTGAAGTTCTGCATAAAAGTAAGGTTTATTCTGACTATATCTTTAGTTATTACTACATAGCTAAGGACATCATTTATAGTATTATCTATATAACTTAAATTTACTTTTCTCTTTTGAACTAGTAAAAACTCATCGCCTAATTCGTCCATAAAGAACTTTGTACTTCTATATCTAGCTATATTCTCAGTACCAAAAGTAAAATTATAATCTAATATATCCGTTTTTTCCACCGTCGGATCGGTTCTAGGACCAGTTTCTATTAAGCTCTGTATAAAATCTTCTCTATTTGCAAAATCAATTATTAAAGACTTGACTTTATCGTTAAACATACTATCATACCTCTTCTCTTTTTGTGATAATCTCTATAAAACGGTTTATTATCCTAGCTGTATAGCCCCATATAACCGGATTTAAATTTTCATAAAAATAAACTTTATTTTCTACTTTTGAAAAATTATAATCTCTGCCATTAGGTACTAATTCAAAGGGAAAATCTTTGTTAAAATCTATTCTCGTTATGTTTTTATAGATTTTTGGAGGATTTTCAATAAAATACTTTAAAGGAACTGTAAATATATTTTCAATTTCTCTATTTTCTTTAAAATCATCTAGGCTATAATTTTTAACTCTGCCTACAAAAGGCTTAATTATAAGTCCGTTACCATTTACTAGATAATCCGTTTCTCCTAAGTATTCCACATCTCGACTTTCTACATTAATTTCCTCATAAGCTTCTCTCAAAGCTGCCTCATAAAAAGACTCGCCACTTTCTACCTTTCCACCAGGTAGAGAAATTTCACCAGGTTGACTTATATATTTAGACCTTTTCTCAAATATTATACTTTCCTCGCCATCTATATCTATCAATAATATAATGACTGCTGCTTTAAATTTAGTATCTAAGGGCATAGCTTTATACTCGCTTAAAACATTTTTTATTTTTGCTATATTATTAGAGTCTTTCTTTATTATCTTTTCTCTAAATTTCTCCATTTATTTTCACCTATATATATTTTATCATAAAGCTATCTTCCTTAATAGTTATGGATTTAATCCTCCTTTTTAAACACTAGATTATAATAATTTGTAGTCTTCCAAATATCCATAAACGCCTTTGGTATTATCTCGCCGTAAAAACTATCTACATCATAGCATTTTGCCAGAGGTTTTTCTCTGCTGTATTTAGCCCAGTAAAGACTATCTGTCTCTAAAAATTCCAATAAATCGTCTTGTATTTGACTTGAAACTAATTTGGCATCTATTTTCTCCTCTATATTCATAAATCTAGCGCCTATCATAGAGTCCACATTGCCAAAGATATAGTATAAATCGGAGGAATGATAGGAATATACTCCCAATCTCTCCATTAGATTAGGCGACCAGTCCAGTCTCCAAACCCAAATATCCATATAGTCGGAGATTTCTTCGGCGTACCATAAAAGGGAAGTCCTGATTATTGCATCAGAGTAAAAATATCCTCTCCAAGCTTTTTCGCCGTAAAAAGTTCTATAAAATTTCTCCAGCCTATCTATAGTTATGCCTTTTTCTTTTTTAAAACCTGCCTCCATCAGCCCCTGCATATTCCAAGCTCTATCAAAGCTAGGTAGATTTAATAGGCAAAGCTCATCTTTAGTCATGCCTACTACCATGGGAATTTTTTTGGCATCTCCATTTTTAACCTGTATTATAGGGATGTCTTTTATAAGTTTTTTATCTATACACGGAAGATAGGTAGAGTATCCTCTATTGGTGTATTTTGTAAAACCTGTGATATATTTTTCTATATATCTATAATCTAGATTTAATAATTCTTCTTTTGTGCTTATATTCATATACTCCATATATTTTTTAGCTACACTTATAGACTCTTCTTTTGTCATAAAGGAAGCCGGTATGCCTGAAGTTATTATCGCTTTATTTATATAGGGCTTTGCAATATCTATATTTGTAAGGGCTGAAACTATGCTTCCTCCAGCAGATTCTCCCATTATAGTTATATTATCTTTATCTCCGCCGAAATACTCGATATTTTCATAAGTCCATTTTAATGCATCTATGCAGTCTTTTATGCCGCAATTAGGTTTAAATTTATCGTCTAAAAATGAAAAGTCCAGCATCCCAAATACATTAAGCCTATATTCTATAGTAACTACTACCACATCTCTTTCTCTAGCCAGTACACTCCCCTCTTCATAGGGCTCTCTGCTAGTTCCACCCATAAATGAGCCGCCGTGGATATAAAATAAGACCGGTCTTTTATCCGCTTTTTCATTTGCCCAAATATTTAAGTGAAGGCAGTCTTCATCATGGATATAATCATAGTGATCATTTTGAGGACAAATCGCCTTGAATTCAAAAGCTTCGTAATTATCTATATAATCAAGTTTTTTTGAATATGTAAATCTATCTTTTCCTATGGGAGTTTTGGCGTATTTTATACCTTTCCATATATTAACACCATCTGTGTTTATTCCTATAAATTTTCCTGCCTTTGCTTTTACTACTTTTAAATTATCCATAATACTGCACCTCTATTAAATTTAGTAGTTTATCTAAAATTATTACCCATTTTATAGTATTTTTAATAAAAGAAAGAGAGATGGAAAATTCCATCTCTCAATAATTAAGTACATAATATATTACAATATCCTATAGCTTTATACTATATTATTCTAAGTAAATAACTGGTTTTATTAAGTCAGCTGGTTTATCTTTCATAAGCATTAGAGCTTCTTCTATATCTTCAAATCTATAGAATTTATGAGTGATAAGTGGAGCAACATCTAGTTTTTTGTATTCTATTAAACTAGCAAATTTTTCCATTCTAAGTCTTCCACCAAACATTAAGCCACCAAGTATTTGTTTATGACCCATTCCAGCGCCCCATTCAATTCTTGGGATTTGGATGAATTCACCACTGCCTAGATAGTTTACATTACCGATTTTTCCGCCTGGTTTAACTACTCTAACAGCTTCAGCAAATGTGTCAACAGTACCACCAGCTATGATAACTTTATCTACGCCTTTTCCATCAGTCATCTTCATTACTTGTTCATCTATTGGACCATCTTTATAACTTATAAAGTCTGTAGCTCCGTAACCTCTTGCAGCATCAACACAAACTTTACGAGTTCCTACAGCTATTATTCTTGAAGCGCCTTTTAATGCTGCACCAGCAACTGCCATTAATCCTACAGGTCCTATACCTACTACAAGAACTTGATCTCCATATTGGATATCTGCAAGTTCTGCACCGTGGAAACCTGTTGGTACCATGTCTGATAACATACAAGCTTCGCCTGGGTCCATATCGTCAGGTAGATGTGCTAAGTTACCATCTGCACAGTTTACATGGAAGTATTCAGCAAAAACGCCGTCTTTTATGTTTGAGAATTTCCATCCTGCAAGCATTCCGCCAGCATGAGTAGAAAATCCTGCTTGTGCTTCAATCTTATGCCAATCTGGTGTGATAGCTGGTACTATAACTCTATCGCCAGGTTTGAAGTCTTCAACATATTCTCCAACTTCAACCACTTCTGCAGCACATTCATGGCCTAGTATAAGATTATGTCTATCTCCCATTGCACCTTCCCAAACAGTATGTACATCGGAAGTACAAGGTGCTATAGCTATCGGTCTACAAATAGCATCCATAGGACCACATTTTGGAACTTCTTTTTCTATCCAACCAGTTTTACCAATTTCTAACATAGCATACGCTTTCATATAATATCTCTCCTTTATTTAAATTATAATTGATGTATTTCCAACATCTTTATATAAGTTTAACATCTATAAAATAAAATATCAACTGTTGTAATATCAATATTTTATTATGTATTACCTTTATATTTAGTTAATTTATTAACTAACATATGCTTTATTGGATACTTTTTTTACTATATAGTTGTTATCGTTTTCTCTTTGTGGTATAATTTTATCAAATGAGCGTATATCGTATGACGATATTACAACTCATGTATTATATTTTATTGATTTTTGTGCATACAGATTAATTTCAAACAAATATAATAAATGGGATAATACCTATAGTTTGAGAACTATAACGTATTGTCTATGAAACTTATTTAAAAGCATTATACTAATTTTTATATAATAACACCTTATATAAATTTTAGAATAATAAAACACCTTATCTTAAAGGCCTCGTATCCAACTACGAGGCCTTTATCCTTTTTTTATGTAAATTTTTATTTTTTTAAATAGTTTTTTTAATTTTATTTTTTTAAAAATTTTTTTCAATATTAAATTTTTTCAAAAAATAAATCTATTATTAAATTTTTTTAATAAATCTTTTCATTTTATTTTACTTTTCTTTAAATATCTATTATATTATCCTTAAAGTATTATATTTTTAAACTTATGATAATATTAAAGTAGAGTTAAATTTACAATAGATTTAAATTTCTATGATAGATTTTCTTAGTTTAGGGTATTTTATAAATTACCTTTATAATTAGGAGGTTATGATGTATGAAAAGTTTTCTAGTATTTAAAAACTATCTTTTAAATACTTTTAAATGTGAAACTGTCCTTCTACCTTCTCGATGTTGTAATAGCAGATAAAGACTATTTCAACAAAACCAAACAGGAGGAAGAATATGAAAGACACAATTAAATTAATCGGAAATACTCCGATGTATAATATAAAAGATACTAATGTTTTCGTAAAACTTGAAAAATTCAATCTAGGCGGTAGCGTAAAGGACAGAGCAGTTCTCGGTATGTTAGAAGATGCCCTAGATAAAAAACTTATAAAAGAAGATACTGTTATTATTGAAGCTACTAGTGGAAATACTGGTATTGCTTTAGCTATGTTGGGAGCTATCTATAATATCCCTATAATCATAATAATGCCTGAAACTATGAGCGTTGAAAGAAGACAACTTATCAAAGCTTATGGTGCAAAGTTAATCTTAACTGAAGGCAAAAAAGGCATGCAGGGAAGTTTAGACGAGATGAATAAATTAAAATCTCAAAATCCAAACTATATATCTTTATCTCAATTTGACAATCCGGCAAACCCAAATATCCACTATGAAACTACTGGCGTTGAAATAATAGAAGAAGTTTCAGATATTGGCGTTTTTGTAGCAGGTATAGGCACAGGGGGAACTTTTACAGGTGTGTCTAGAAAATTAAAAGAATACAATAAAGATATAATTACAGTAGCTTTAGAGCCAAAGGAAAGTGCAATACTAAGCGGTGAAAGTGCTGGCGGACATAAAATTCAAGGTATAGGCGCTAATTTTATCCCTAAGAATTTCGATAGAGATTTAGCCGATGAAATAATAAAAATCTCCGGCGATGACGCTTTAAAAGAAACTGTAGATTTTGCAAAAGAAACTGGAATTTTAGTAGGCATAAGTTCCGGCGCAAATATACTAGCAGCAAAAAGACTTTCTGAAAAATATCCAGATAAAAAGATTGTTACTATAGCTCCAGACGGTGGGGAAAAATATTTATCCGTTCTAGATTTTGATTGATATGTTTAGAGTATTAAAGGATATCAATTATAATTTAAATCGTACTTTAAAAAATGACCCTGCTGCTCATTCTAAGTTAGAAGTACTGCTTTTATATCCTCATATAAAGGCACTATTTTTCCACAGGATTGCCCACTTTTTCTATAATCTGCATCTATATTTTTTAGCTAGATTTGTCTCTAATATCGGAAGATTTTTAACCGGTATAGAAATACATCCCGGTGCAACTATAGGTCGTGGCCTTTTAATCGACCATGGCATGGGGGTTGTAATAGGCGAGACAACTATTATAGGCGATGACTGCCAGCTTTACCACGGGGTAACATTAGGCGGTACAGGCAAACAAAACGCTAAAAGACACCCTACTCTAGGCGATAGAGTTATGGTTGGGGCTGGAGCTAAATGCCTTGGAAATATAACCTTGCATAACGATGCAAAGATAGGTGCCAATGCAGTAGTTATAACAGATGTACCAGAAGGAGCAACCTTTATAGGTCTTGCTGCTAAAGATAAAAACGAAAAAAATTGCATATTTTATTAAAATAAAAAAAGACCTAAGGAAAATTCTTAGGTCTTTA
>Ga0079226_10000066_pt1 | contig 59829 bp, 54 predicted proteins | sample Poulit2014_FD_76345 | JGI IMG/M metagenome (GOLD analysis project Ga0079226, IMG submission 76345) | Agricultural soil microbial communities from Georgia to study Nitrogen management - Poultry litter 2014 | ecosystem: Environmental > Terrestrial > Soil > Agricultural land | place: USA: Georgia...
ACCCGGTTACAGCGGCGGTGCTGGGCTTCGTGTGTCGCAGGCCGACAACATAGACTACAAAAGAGAGACCGGCACCGAACACACCCAACGCCAGCAGTGCCGCCAGATCCATGCCGGCCAGCAGCGGCGGCGCATCCGGTACCGCCCACGGCGAAAGGACAACGCAAAGTGAGGTGAAAGCGACCGTCATCACAGCTTGCGGACTACCGCGAGCCGATGCCATGCGAAAACCGAAGATGAACACCGCATACGAAAAGCCGGCAGCCAGCCCGCAAGCAACCCCGAACAGTGGCACCTGTGCGGCGTTGACGTGATAAGCACCGGTCAACAGCGTGATGCCGATCACAACCCCCGTGATCGCCAGGCACTTACCCCCTGTGACACGCTCCAGACCCACTGCGAACGAGCCGAGATACACGAATACAGGCGCCGAATACAACAGGGTCACGGCAATTGCCACACTAGCGTACGCCATGCTGAGCAGATAGAACGAGAACTGACTGGCCACACCCAGTCCCGCGATGACCGCTCCGGCCAGCATCCGTCGATCATCAAGGCCACTGCGGTGCGGCTGAACAGCAAGCCAGATCGCCACCACCATCAGCCCGATCAGTCCGCGATAGAACGACAGTGCGAAAGCATCCCAACCCTGGTCGATCAGCCAGCCACCGACGCCACCGGTCAGCCCCCAGAACAACGCCGCAAGCGCAATCAACCCGACACCTGTGCCTGCCGCCATGCCAAATCACTTATCTGCTGTCTCGATAACTGCATCTTTCCATGGTATGACTTCGAACCAAACCACTTCTGACAGTCGCTGCAGGCAGCCGGAACACACCCGGAGACATGGTCGTACTACTGGCGGGGTCGGCCGCCGCGCAGTACCGTCATGTCTTGCCGACAACTTCTGTTTGGACGTCGCATCAGACTCTGTGCAACGGTCGCCACTGGCGATCTGTCCATGGGTCGGGCCACCGGATCTTCTAGCATCAGCGATTCATCAGGGTGCAGCGGCTCAAGGAACAGCAGGGCGATCCGCGGGAATATCAATTCTGACCCGGAACCGGCTGCCAGGCACCGCTTGCATTGAGACGGCTTTCGTGCAGAATAAAAGGTCTCTGCTCTTGTTTTTCCTTCCGCAGGGAGGGTATATCCAACAACAGGAGTACGACATGAAGACTGATTTCCTGAACCCGCAACTGGACAGCCGCCTGGACACCCCGGCCAAGCGCGAGCGTGTGGCGGCCCGGCTGGACGAGCGGCGCTGGCAGCCGCGCAATGCCGAGGAGGAAAGCCGCCGGGAGTATGTGCGCCAGCAGGTGCTGGCAGGGCAGATGTATATCCCAACCCGGGCAGAAGCAGCGGCACAGGAAGAGGCGTTTCTCGACTACTTGAGCTGTGTATAGGATCAGCACAAGGAGGGGCGGCAGGGCAGCTTGTCAGCAGCACCAGCTGCATCAAGCTGCCCGGTTCCGGAACATCAAATTCCGGCCCGTCGTCTGGCGGCAATGGAAGACGCGCCGTCAGTACTCGAATCCGTCAGCGATTACCAGGCTCGTGTGAGATGCGCTCCATGATTGTGCACGGCCTGGCGTGTGTGCGCTAGACGCATCGTATATACAACCTGGCTCAATCCGCGGATTCATGAGTAACACTGGAAATTTCCCGGACAAGGGTCGGGCTCTGTGCAACCACTTTGCAACCAGAGGTGGTTCCAGGCCGATCAGGCGGATAGGCGGGATTAAAAAAATGCTGCGGTTTCAGCAAATCATGTGGTCGGGGTAGCAGGATTTGAACCTACGACCTCCACCTCCCGAAGATGGCGCTCTACCAAACTGAGCTATACCCCGTGGTATCAGTACCGGCGCGCGACGGCGAAGTCGGCCAGTGCGGCGAGTGACTCCCGTTCGACCGATGGGTCGAGTTCGTCAAGGCATCGGGTTGCCTTGCGGGCAGCGTCGTCAGCCAGCGCACAAGTGTAGGCCATCGCTTGCGTGGACTCAATCGCCGCGACGACAAAATCGAGCTGCTTGATATCACCGTCGCGAATGGCTCTGCGCATGCGTTCGGCGTCTTGTTCCGGCAAGTGCTGCATGGCGCGGATCAGCGGCAGGGTGGCCTTGCCTTCGGCCAGGTCGTCGCCGGCTTCCTTGCCATAGTCGCTGTCACCGCGGCCGTAATCGAGCGCATCGTCGGTGATCTGGAAGGCGATGCCGAGCTGTCTGCCGTAGCGGCCCATGGCAGCGGCTGTGTGCGCGCTGCAGCCGGCCAATACCGCAGCCAGTTCGCAGCCGGCGGAAAACAGGCTGGCGGTCTTGCGATCGATCACGTCGAGGTAGTCGGCTTCGGCGAGGTCGGGATTGTAGCTGTGCATGAGCTGCATGACTTCGCCTTCTGCGATGCGATTGGTGGCGCCTGCCAGTACTTCCATGACGGCCGGATCCCGCAGTTCGACCATCATCTGGAAAGCGCGTGTATAGAGAAAGTCGCCGGTCAGTACGCTGGCACCATTGCCCCAGATCTGGTTGGCGGTCTGTTGTCCGCGTCGCAGGTCGGATTCATCCACCACATCATCGTGCAGAAGGGTGGCGGTGTGGATGAACTCGATCAGCGCAGCCAGCAGGTGGTGACGGTCGCCTTCATAGCCGCAGGCACGGGCGACCAGCAGCACCAGCGCCGGACGCAGCCGCTTGCCGCCGGCGCTGATGATGTATTCGCCGAGCGTCTTTATGAGAACCACGTCGGAGTCGAGGCGCGCCCGAATCAGGGCATTGACGGCCTGCATGTCGGCTTCGACCGGATCCAGGATCGTTTGAACGTTCATGTATGGGGAGTGCAAAAAACAGACGCAAACTTAGGCATGCGGCACGACTCTGTCAAGATGGATTTTTGGATTGACCATGATCCAGAAAAATCGTATTATTCGCAATCTTTGTCGGGCACAGCCCATAACGAATGCATAGTGGAGTGATCATGCACGCGGTAATACGTACTGGAGGCAAGCAGTACCGGGTCGCCGAGGGCGACATCGTACGGGTGGAAAAGCTCGATGCCGATGTCGGCAGCACGGTGGATTTCGATGAGGTGCTGCTGGTATCCGATGGCGAGAATGCTGCAGTGGGCACCCCTGTTCTCGAAGGCAAGGTCGTTTCCGCTGAAGTGCAGGCACAGGATCGGGACGACAAGGTCGATGTCATCAAGTTCAAGCGGCGCAAGAAGTATCGCCGCCATTATGGCCATCGGCAGGCGCGCACTCAACTCAAGATCACTTCGATTCCCGGCATCTGAACCGGCTCCGACCACTGGAGGATTCATCTCATGGCACACAAGAAGGCAGGCGGCAGTACTCGCAATGGGCGCGATTCCGAATCAAAGCGTCTGGGCGTGAAGCGTTTCGGCGGCGAACAGGTCAAGGCCGGCAACATCATCGTGCGCCAGCGCGGCAGCACATTCCATGCCGGCACCGGCGTGGGCATCGGCAGGGATTACACACTGTACGCGCGCACCGACGGGCGCGTCGATTTCAGCCGCAAGGGGCCGAAAAGCCGCAAATTCGTTTCCGTGACGCCGACCGAATAGGCGCGCGTTCACGACACGGTCAATGAAAACCCCGCCTGGAGCGGGGTTTTTTTTGGCACGGAGCAGCGCCGCCGGTTTGCCGTATAATGAGTGGCGTGCACGGAGCCTGCCCATATGCCGGGCCCGTGTGGACGGGCATGTGCTGACACAGCCGCCAGCAATCGGATTGGATCATGAAGTTTGTCGACGAAGCCAGAATACGGGTGGAAGCCGGCGATGGCGGCAACGGCTGTCTGAGTTTCCGGCGCGAGAAGTATATTCCGCGCGGCGGCCCGGACGGCGGCGATGGCGGTGATGGCGGCAGCATCTATCTGATCGCCGACAACAATCTGAATACGCTGTACGATTACCGCATCAGCCATGTCTACCGGGCTACGCGCGGCAGCCACGGCGCCGGCAAGAACCGCACCGGCGCCGGAGGCGAGGATCGTTATCTGCCGGTGCCGGTGGGTACGCTCTGTCATGAGCACGATACCGGCGAGCTGATCGGTGATCTGACCCGCGATGGTGAACTCCTGTGCGTTGCGCGTGGCGGCAGGCGCGGCCTGGGCAACGCACGTTTCAAATCGAGCACCAATCAGGCACCGCGCAAGACCACGGATGGCACGCCCGGCGAACAACGCGAACTGCGGCTGGAATTGAAACTGTTGGCCGATATCGGTCTGGTTGGCCTGCCGAACGCGGGCAAGTCCACACTGCTCGGCGCCGTATCCGGCGCGCGCCCGCGCATCGCCGATTATCCGTTCACGACGTTGTCGCCTCAGGTGGGCGTGGTCAGCGTCGGGCCGCTGCGCAATTTCACCCTGGTCGATCTGCCCGGGCTGATCGAGGGCGCCGCCGAGGGTGTTGGCCTTGGTCATCGTTTCCTGCGTCACACGGAGCGCACCCGGCTGCTGCTGCATGTCGTTGATCTGGCAGATCCGGAAGGGCGGGATGTCATCAAGCAGGTGCGGCTGATCGAGGCCGAACTGAAGCGCTTCAGCACTGTCCTGGCGCAGCGTCCGCGCTGGCTGGTGCTGAACAAGGCCGAGCTGCTGGATAACGACGCACGGGCAGCGCTGCGGGCGCGCATGTACAAGAAACTGAACTGGCAGGGCAATCTGTACACCGTATCGGCGAAGCAGCCGCAAACGCTGCAGACACTGCTCTTTGACGCCATGGATTATCTCGAGGAACTGGAGCAGACCGAATTCGCGCAACAGGGCGGGGATCAACAGGCGGATGATCAGGAACAGAACTGAACTGGCATCCGTCCAACGCTGGATCATCAAGATCGGCAGTTCGCTGCTGACGGCGGGTGGTCGCGGTCTGGATCATGCCCGCATTGCTGATTGGAGCGGACAGATTGCGCGTCTCCAGGCTCGCGGCTGCCAGACTGTGCTGGTGTCGTCCGGCGCGGTGGCGGAAGGACTGGCGCGTCTGGGCTGGGCGCAGCGCCCAACCGAGCTGAATCGCCTGCAGGCTGCCGCCTCGGTCGGTCAGGCCGGTCTGGTGGAGGCCTATGCCGGCTGTTTCAAGACGCACGATCTGCGCACCGCGCAAGTACTGCTGACGCATGCGGATGTGGAACATCGGCGGCGCTACCTGAATGCACGCAATACGCTGCTGACGCTGCTGGATCTGGGCATCATTCCCATCGTCAACGAAAACGACGCCATCACCACGGACGAGATCCGCATCGGAGACAATGACACCATTGCCGCGCTGGCGGCCAATCTGGTGGATGCGCAAGGAGTGATCATTCTGACCGATGTGGCCGGGGTGTTCGACGCCGATCCGCGTCAGCGCCCGGATGCAGCATTGATTGATACGCGCACGGTGGATGATCCGGCGGTACTGGCGGCCGCCGGCGGCAGTGGCGGCCGGCTCGGACGCGGCGGCATGCGTACCAAGATCCATGCAGCACGTCAGGCTGCGCGCTCGGGCGCGGCCACGATCATCGTGCGTGGTCTGGAAGACAATGTGCTGGAGCGGGCAACCGGTGGCGAAGAGCTGGGCACGCTACTGGTGCCCGATGGTACGCGTCATGGTGCCCGCAAGAACTGGCTGGCCGGGCAGAAGCGCGTGCGCGGCACGGTCACCGTTGATGCCGGTGCGGCGCGTGTCCTGCGTGAAGCCGGACGCAGTCTGTTGCCGATCGGCGTGACGGCAGTGGAGGGCGGCTTTCGGCGCGGCGATCTGGTCGCCTGCAGAACGGCGGATGGCACTGAGATCGCCCGGGGGTTGATCAATTACAGTGCCGCGGAAACGCGCCACCTGTTGCGCCAGCCCAGCGAACGGATCGAGGCCTGTTTGGGTTATGTGCGTGAAACAGAGCTCATCCACCGCGACAACATGGTGCTCGACCGGATCTGAGCGGCAGTGCCAGGGCCGGAGCGGCTTCAGATGCTGACAACGACCTGCAAGGCGGCAGGATCATGAATGATCACGCTTTCCTCCCGCATGGTGATCAGGCCTTCATCGCTGAGCATGCGAAAGGCCCGCGACAGAGTCTCGGGGCGAATCGACAGGCGCGCGGCAATTTCCCCCTTGCGGGCGGGCAGGCGCACAGTGGTGTCCGCACCAGCCGCTGGCGGCAGCAGGCTGACCAGGAAGTTGACCACGCGATAGCGGCTGTCACGCAGTGTCAGGGCCTCGATTTCGTTCAGCAGACTCTGAATGCGTCCGGTGACCTCGGCCATGACGGACAGGCAGGTCGGGAATGATTCACTCAGAATGGACAGGTATGTCTGCCGGCTCAGGCCGATGACTTCGGTTGCTTCCAGAGCCTGGGCATTGACCGGGTAGCGCGGCTCGGCCATGAACAGCACGCCTTCGGCAAATGTGGCCCTCGGCCCGGACAGCCCCATGACCTTCTCGTCGCCGTCGGGCGACAGACGGTACAGCTTGATGCGCCCGTGCAGTATGAGGAAGAAATGCGGTGCCTCATCACCCTGGTTGAACAGATGTTCGCCCGGTTTCAGGGTGCGGCGCACGGAGGCGCGCAGCAGTCTGTCCCGCTGATTGTCGCCCAGACCGGCCAGGAAGTACTGATCGGCCGGAATCGTCGTCTGATCGCCATCGGCGGCCGTGCTTTCCGTGCGCGGCGTGCGATAGGTTTGACTCACATCAATGCTCCAGCTGACAAGCCATTCGAGGATACGACCAACACCAGCGTCGTCGGATGATCATGACTCACGTAGTCACTGAAAATTGTATCAAGTGCAAATATACGGACTGCGTCGAAGTGTGTCCGGTGGACTGCTTCCACGAGGGGCCGAACTTCCTAGTCATCGACCCGGAGGAGTGCATCGACTGTGCATTGTGCATACCCGAGTGTCCTGCCGAGGCCATTTACATGGAAGAAGAGGTGCCCGAGGAGCAGCAGGATTTCTTTGCCATCAACGCCGAGCTGGCGCAGATCTGGCCGGTTCTGACCAGGGCCAAGGCGCCGCCGGCGGACGCCGAGCAGTGGGACGGCAAGCCCGACAAGCGTCCCCTGCTGGATCGCGGCGAGACTGGTGACTGGCATGCCGTCGGGCATGTGCCGTGACCGTTTGCCTTGTGCGCCAACGCCGATGATACCTATAGCCAGGCCAGAAAACCACGCGGATCGTGTTGCAGCGCCACGCTGACGATGTAGCCGAATACCAGCAACGCCGCAACCCAGGTCACGCCGCGTATTTCACGGGTGCGGCCGCGCTTGAGCGCAAGCGTCCCCAGCGCGATGTAGACGACCAGGCCGAGAATCTTGGCGGTCAGCCACGCATGGACGAATGGATATTGGTGAATCAGGATTGCCAGCGCAATGGCACTGGCCAGCAGCACCGTGTCCACGACATGCGGCACGATGCGGGTCGGGCGCCAATGCAGCCAGCGGCTGTCCGCCAGCATCCAGATGCCGCGCAGCGTGAACAGGCTGAAGCTCAGCAGTACCGACGTCACATGCGTCATCTTGAGCAATGGGTACCAGTGCATGGCGGCAAGCGTCATCCGGGGCGCCCGTCAACGCGCGGCTGCCAGTAGATGCGGCTCAGGCGCGCCGCCCACGGTGCAAATGCGCACAGCCAGAACAGGCTGGACAGCATCAACAGCGTGCCGCGTGCTGCGGTAAAGCCGTGGAATTCGGCGCAGATGCGGGTCACCACTGCCAGTTGCAGCACCAGAAAGCAGGCGACATTGAAACGATCCATGTGCAACGGACGGCCGGAATGTCCCATGCTGACGCGGGTCGCCATGGCGAACACCATGCTTGCCGCCAGACCGACGGCAAGTGCGTGCAGAGGCGCCAGTCCCAGAATGCGACTGTCGTGCAGCAACAGTGCCAACGCTTGCAGCGACGACAGGGCTAGCGCGATCGGCAGCCAGGCGAAGGCGGCAAACAAGGTCCACAGCAGGGCATTGCTGCGCGTCTTCCAGGGTTGCCAGCGCAGCAGCAGCCAGCCGGTGACCAGCAGCAACGGCAGATCCGTTACAAACACCCACTCGGCGTGACCGGCTGCCGTCAGCAGGGCATGAAGCCACAGCAGCAGAACCACGAACGGCGGGCACCAGTGCGGCCGGAAAGCCTGGTAGTACTCCTTGCCCAACGCCCCCTGGGCGAAGAACGGCCCGATGCGGTGAAAGACAACGAACACAATGGCGGCAAGGAAGGCCCAGGCGGCGAACTCGGGTGCGTCAGCCAGCGCTGTCCAGTGGCCGGTCGAGGTGCCGAACAGCGCTGCCAAAGCCGCCACACAGCCGGCACCGACAACCGCTATGGCCCAGCCGGGATGCATCTTGCGCTCGGGGTTGTGAACCAGAAACAGCCGCGCCAGCGTCACTACGCCGGCCAGCCATGCCAGAAAAGTGAGCCCCATGCCGATGGCTGCAACCGGAGTGCTCCAGAGGCCGCCGAGCAACGCCAGCAGGTAGCCGCACATCAGGCCGATGGCGACCGGACAGTAAATGCGGGCGGCGATCGGCTTCGCGCCGACCCAGCGCGGCAATGCTGTCATGAGAAAGCCGAACACGAAGAACGTGAACGAGCCGAATACCATGAGCCAGCCATGCACCCACTGCGGCGCCAGCGTGATCGCCGGCGGCGGCAGGGCCGTGTGCCGCGCCGCCAGCACTGCACCCCACCAGAGCACGGCCAGCACCAGCGCCCATACGCCGCCGAAGAAAAAGACGCGATGTGGCGCCGCCACGAGGTGTTGCCAGTGCACACGGCGACGCGCGCCAACGGCTGCAGGCGGGGGTACGATCTGTTCGGGCATGCGGATACTGTGTGTGTGGTTTGCCGGTTTCGCCTTGACCGACATCAAGTAGACATAAACAAGTAGAACAGTATAATCCCCATCACAACCGCATTGTACGAGCCGGCACACATTCCGGGTCCGGCGCCCGGCCCATGAGCGTCCCGTGCCGAGCTGCAACGACTCGGGGGAGTCCGATATCCGATGACAGTCAATATCGCTTTTCTGCTCGCCATGGTGCTGCTGATCTCCATAGGCGGGCTGTTCGTGCTTGTCTGGGCCTTGGCGAATGACCAGTTTGCGATGGGCAAGAGTGCCGCGCGGACCATCTTTGCCGAGGGCGAGGTGGGGCGTGTCGATGATCCCGCCACGCCCAAGTCCGATCGCGAGGCCATGCAGGCCAGCCGGCACGAGCAGCTCGCCAGTGTCGACGACGAAGAGCTGCATGAGCGCCTGCATCTGGATCGCTCCTCGCGTGCCCCGGCGCTGACGTGGATCAGCTCCGCCATGGTGTGGCTGGTGCTGGGCTCGGTATTCGGCGTGTTGTCATCGCTGAAGATGCACATGCCGGAGCTGCTGGTCGACCATGCTATCTTCACGTTCGGTCGTGTGCGCCCCGCGCACTTGAACATGGTGGCCTACGGCTGGACATCGATGGCCGGCGTCGGTGTCGGCATCTGGCTCATTCCGCGCCTGTTTAAGACACCGCTGGTGGGCGGGCGCTTCGCCATTGCCGGCGGCATTCTGTGGAACCTGGGCCTGTTCATCGGCGTGATCGCCGTGCTGGCGGGCGGCAGTGAAGGGCTGGAATGGCTCGAAATTCCCTGGCAGATCGCTATTCTGCTGGTGCTTGGCGGTGCCTGCGCCGCCGTGCCGCTGCTGATGACTGTGGTCAAGCGTCGCGTGCAGCATCTCTATGTGAGTGCCTGGTATCTGCTGGCCGGTCTGGTCTGGTTCCCCATGCTGTTCATCACGGCCAAATTCCCGGGCCTGTTTCACGGCGTCAACCAGGGCGCCATGAACTGGTGGTTCGCGCATAACGTGCTCGGCCTGTGGATGACGCCGCTGGGGCTGGCAGCGGCCTACTACCTGATTCCGAAGATCACGGGATCGCAGATCTACTCCTATGGCCTGTCGTTGATCGGTTTTTGGTCGCTGGCGCTGTTCTACAGTCAGGTCGGGCTGCATCATCTGATCGGCGGGCCGGTGCCCGGCTGGGCGGTGACGCTGTCCATTGCCACCAGTGTCATGATGATCATTCCGGTGATCGCGGTGGCCATCAACCACCACGTCACCGTGGCGCCGCACTGGCGCATGCTGATACATTCGCCGACGCTGCGCTTTGTTGAAATCGGCGCTATCATGTACACGCTCTCATCGCTGCAGGGCTCGATCGAGGCGTTGCCGAGCGTCAACACTATCACCCACTTCACCCATTACACCGTCGGGCACGCACACCTCGGTGTATACGGTTTTATCGGCTTTGTCATGTTCGGTGCGATCTACTTCATCGTGCCGCGGCTGATGAACTGGGAGTGGCCGTATAAATGGGCCATTTCGGCGCATTTCTGGCTCGTGTTCGTCGGCTTCATCATCTATTTCTGGCCACTGACCATCGGCGGCTGGCTGCAGGGTCTGCTGCTGACCGACCCGTCGGCGACCTTCCGGGAAAGCGTTGAGGTGACGTTTCCGTATCTGGTGGCGCGCTCAGTGGGCGGCTCCATGATGACGCTGGGTCACATCGTATTCGCGGCGCACTTCTGGATCGCCGTGCAGCGCAAGGGGCCGCGACTGGAGAAAGCGCAGCAGCTGTTCACAGGTGGATTTCGTCGTCGCAAGCAGGGAGCGCGTTCATGACCAAGGCCATTGCCATTGCCGCAGGTGCGGGACTGATCCTGGTCTATGCCGGTCTCATGTTGCTGGTCGTGCCGACCATTCAGTTACAGGGCGCCAGCCAGCCCGAGGGTTTCGAAGGGCACACGGAAACCGAAATCCGCGGCCGGGAGCTGTACATTTCGCTCGGCTGCGTGTACTGCCACAGTCAGCAGCCACGGGATCCGTCACAGACCCGGGCTGATCAGGAATTCGGCTGGGGCCGGCCGTCCGTGCCCGCGGATTACACCTACCAGGGCCCGCACCTGCTGGGCACCATGCGCACGGGCCCGGATCTGTTCAACATCGGCGCACGTCAGCCCAGTGTCGACTGGCAACTGGCTCATCTGTATAACCCGCGGGCTGTGGTGTCGTGGAGCACCATGCCCAGCTATCCGTTCCTGTTCAAGGAGATGGATATCGTGCTGGAGGACATGAAGGAAGTTCACCTGCCGGAGGAATATCAGCCGGAGGCAGGCCACGTCGTGGCCAAACCGGAGGCGCTCGCTCTTGTGGAATATCTGTTGTCGATGGATCACACCTATCCGGTGGAGCTGCTGCAAGCGGATGAATCCGCCGAGGATGGTGACGATGAACAGGCAGCCGAAGCGGCGGCCGAGGAGAGCAGTTCATGAGTGCCGAAGATCGCCGCGAACAGCAGCAGCAGGACGCACGCCGTGCATACGCACGTGAGCGCGATGAGCCGGAGGAGAAAAGCAATCCGGTGCCGCTGGCATTTCTGATCTTTTCCGTCATCATCGTCGTCTGGGGCATGAGTTATTTCTATGTGCGCATCGGTTCGGTGACCGATGCCGGTGACATGCGCACGCCAGTGGTCGCTGAAGCGGGTGGTGACGAGGCGGTTGATGGTGGTGCCGTCTATACATCCAAATGCGCCTCCTGCCATCAGGATTCGGGTGAAGGTGTGGCTGGTGCATTTCCGCCACTGGATGGTTCTGGCTGGGTGACCGCCAGCGCGGAGGTGCCGGTGCAGATCATATTGCGGGGCGTTACTGGCGAAATCGAGGTCGCCGGTGACACCTATCAGGGCTCGATGCCGGCCTGGGACAGCATGTCGGATGCCGAGATCGCTGCGGTCACGACCTATATCCGTCAGAACTGGTCGAATGATGCGGATGAAGTGGACGCGGATTTCGTCGCCGAGCAGCGTGAAGCCACGGCGGATCGGGAACAGCCCTGGGATGGCGGCAAGGAAATTCGCGCGGAGGTTGGCGAACCAGAAGGTTGATCATGGCGGAGACGGATACGATCCGAAGCGGATTTGCTGTGGACGGCATGTTCTGTGGCGGCTGCGCTGCCACCGTGGAACGCACTTTGACGCGCGTACCCGGCGTCATATCCGCCAGTGTGTCATTCGTCAGTGATGCGGCCCTGGTACAGCACGAAGCCGGCGTCCGCCGCGCAGATCTTGCCGCAGCCATACGCCGTCTCGGTTATGGCGTGCGGCCATTGGACGAGGATGCCGCCGACGGTAGCTCGGCGCGCGATGCCTTCCAGCGCCGTCACCACATCCGCCTCGCAGTGGCCATCTGCTTCGGCATGTGGACCATGCTAGCCAGCTTCCTGAGCTATCTTGGCCAGTGGCCGACCGAGGATATGGCGTGGATCGCCGCGCTGGTCGGCGGCGTGCTCGCCATGCCGGTCGTGCTGTATTCCGGCAGTGCTTTCTACAGCCTGGGCTGGCGCAGTCTGCGCGCCGGTGCACCGGGCATGGAGGCACTCATTTCGCTGGCTGTCATTGCCGCGGTAACGGTGTCCGTGGTCAATCTGGTGCGCGGCGTGACGTATGTCTACTTCGATGCCGCCGTCATGCTGATCACATTCCAGCTCATCGCCCGGCTGACCGATTTCAGCGTCCGTCGTACTGCCGGCGATGCAGTGCGCAGGCTGCTGCAGTTGGCGCCGAAGCAGGCCCGGCGGGTCGTCGGCGGCGATCATGAAACCGTTCACCCGCGTGCACTGGAGACGGGCGACACGATCGAGGTGCGCTCGGGCGAACGCATCAGCGCCGACGGCCGCGTGGCCAGCGGCCACTGCCGCATCGACAGCAGTGTCGTCACGGGTGAGGCGCTGCCACGCACGGTGAAGATCGACGCCGAGGTCAGTGCCGGCGAAATGGTGATCGACGGCGTGCTGCGGATCGCGGTCGAGGCGCCGGGCGGCAAGCGACGCATCGATGCGCTGGCGACCGAAGTGCGCCGCCTGATCGTGGGCAAGGGTGCTTTGGCACGCCTGGCAGATCATGTGGCGCGCTGGCTGCTGCCGGTCATCCTGCTGGCGGCAGTGGCCGCATTTCTGCTGGCGGTGGCCACGGGCGCAGGCTGGCAGGACGGCATCAGCCGGGCGCTGGCCGTCATGATCGTGACCTGCCCATGCGCGCTGTCGCTTGCCGTGCCACTGGTGCTGACCACGGCGGCCAGCACCGGCGCACGCCACGGCATCATCCTGCGCGATCCCGGTGCGCTGGAAAAGGCCTCCCGCATCGATACCATTGTGTTCGACAAGACCGGCACGCTGACCAGCGGGCATCCGGCCGTGGTTGCCGTACACGCGACATCCGCGACTTCACGGGCGGAGATGCTGCGCACGGCGGCGCGTGCCGAGGCCGGCTCATTGCATCCGCTGGCGTGCGCCATACGCACCGCCGCGGAACACGACATACCCGTGGAATCCGGCGCTGCCGTGCAGGAAATTGCCGGCTCAGGCATAGAAATGACCACCGTCGACGGCCAGGTGCTGCGCGTTGGCTCGGCGGCATGGTTTCGCGCCTGCGGGCTGGAGCCGTTGCCGTGTCACATCATGTGCCATGCCGGCAGCCGCGTGGAAGTGGCCGTGAATGACACGGTGCTGGGCGCCATCGAACTGGCCGATACGCTGCGCCCGGAGGCGGCCGACATCATTGCGCGCCTGCAGCGCCAGGGGCGCGCAGTCGTCCTGGCCAGCGGCGATGGCGAGGCCACCGTGCGGGGCATCGCCGAAGCACTCGGCATCGACTGGCATGCGGCCATGCGCCCGGACCAGAAGCTGGCCCTGATCGAGCAGTATCAGGCAGGAGGCAGGCACGTGGCATTCGTCGGTGACGGTCTCAACGACGGCCCAGCGCTGGCCGCTGCCGACCTCGGCATTGCGGTTGGTGATGCCAACGACCTGGCGCGCAGCGCTGCCGCCATGGGCCTGCTGGCGAATGGCGTCACGCCGGTGGCGAACGCCCTGACGTTATCGCGTCGCGCCGGTCGCATTCTGCGCCAGAATCTGGCCTGGGCACTGCTGTATAACGGCATTCTGCTGCCGCTGGCCATTGCCGGTTTTGTCGATCCGCTGTTTGCCGCCGTGGCAATGGCCGCCAGTTCGCTGTCCGTATCGCTCAACTCGGTGCGCGCCGGCTGGCTGCCGCATGCGCAGACTGATGCACAGCCGGCCGATGGTTGTGCCGACTCCGACACGCCCGTATCGTTGTATGCATCAACGCACGCATAGCGTCCCGCAGGAGGATCATCATGGCGACCAGCGGCAACAACCCGCGCAAGGCATACACGCCGGAAATCAACAAGGCCTGGCAGCAATTCAGCCGCAACGTGTTCAAGGACGGCGCGCTCGATGCCCGCACCAAACAGCTCATTGCCGTGGCCGTGGCGCATGTCACGCAATGCCCCTACTGCATCGAAGGCCATACCCCGGCGGCGCTGCGCGCGGGCGCAACTCGCGAGCAGATCATGGAAGCCATCTGGGTGGCCGCGGAAATGCGTTCCGGCGGCGCAGTAGCCCACTCGCAAATGGCTTTCGACAGTCTGCCCGATGCGGATGAGTAGGCCGACTGCAACCGCCACCGGCGGCACACACCATGCGCAGGACTGCCCCTGGCGGCGCACTGTCCTGCCGTTTGCCGTCGTCGGTTTTCTGGCCATACTTGTCGGCGGTCTGATTGCGGCAACCATCGCGCACGAGCCGAGCCGTAATCTGGTGTGGCTGGTGGCTTATCTGGTACTGATCTTCGGCCTTGCGCAGATCTTCTTTGGCATTGGCCAGGCATGGCTGAAACCGAAAGCGTCCGGGCGTCTGCTGGTCTGGAGTGAATTTGCGCTGCTCAATATCGGCAACCTGGGCATCATCTACGGTGTGCTGGCCGATAACATCGCCGTTGTGGCCGTGGCCACGGTGCTGTTTCTGGCGGCGCTGGGCCTGTTCGCACTGACCGTGCACCGCCAGCCGCGCACGCGGTTCTGGCAGGGCTACCATGTCATTCTGGCACTCGTGGCCGTCAGTGCTCTGATCGGTCTCGGCCTGGCCGCTTTCGGCCAGATCATCTAGCGCCGCCGCGCTATGGCTGCCGATTGTCGAAATGCACTCGCGTGCTGGATGCGGCAACTGCATCGTCCGCTGTGTGGTGCAGGGACAGCGCCAGGTCGCGCAGCGAGTAATCGCCGAAGACACGCTCGCGGGTAGCGTCGAGGCTGACCATCAGATTGTTGATGGTGGCGGCGGTCGACGTATCCTCCGGCAGGGCCAGGGCGCCTGGCGCGCCGGCGCGCACGGCATGCAGCACCCGTGTCAGCCGCACTTCGGCGATATCCCGTTGTGGCAGCAGGAGGGTTTCATCCTCCTGTGTGTGCACAAAGATGCCAGCATCAATCAGCTGGTCGGCGATGTTCTGCACATGCATCGGCACGGCGCGCAGCGTCTGCGCCAGTTCCCGCACCTGCCACGGCTTGGCGCCGCGCAGGAAGCGATCGGCGACCTCGGCCGCTATCAGCAGAGCCAGCCGCTCGTGCTCCGCAGCGCCCAGATATGGCTGCTGTGGCGTGCGTGTCAGTTGCGCTGGATGTTGCAGTAGATAAGCAATGCGACAGCCCAGCAGCAGGATCAGCCACGACACATACAGCCAGATCAGCAGCAGGATGATGCTGGCGAAACCCGAGTAGATGGCATTGATGTTGCCGGCATTGCGGGCGAATACGGCAAAACCGTGGCTGGCAGTCTGCCAGAGAATGCCCGAGAACAGACCGCCGCCCAGCGCCGGCAGCCAGTTCACCCTGGTGTGCGGAATGAACTTGAACAGCAGAATGAAGGCGACGCTGTAGAGCAGGTAGGGCAGCAGGCGGCCGGCCAGATACAGTGCCGTACCGAATGGTTCGACCGAGGTCAGCCAGGCCACGGCAGCGTTGTTGCTGACTGTTGCCGTCATGCTGATTGCGGCGAACACCACCAGCGGGCCGACGACAAGTATGCTGATGTATTCCGTCACGCGCCGGCCCAGCGGCCGTGTTCGGTCGATGCCCCAGATGAAGTTGCAGCCGCTCTCGACCTTCTGGATCAGGGACAGAACGGAGAACAGCAGGACGATGACGCCGACCACGCCCAGCACACCGACCTGGATATTGGCGACGAAGCCGACCACCTTGTCGACAATTGCTTCGCTGCCGCTGCCCAGTGGCGCGAGAAACTCGGTCAGTGCAGGGCGCAGCACGTCATGCACCCCAAAGGCCTTGAGCAGGGAAAAGGCCAGTGCCAGCAGCGGCACCAGCGACACCAGCGTGGTGTACACCAGGCCCATGGCGCGCATGGTGATGTCGTCATTGCGCATATCCGCGGTCAGCTTGACGAGAATGCGCAAAGGGATCACCAGCCAGCGTCGCGGGCCGCGCATGCGATCCAGCTCCCGTCCCCAGAGAAAAGTGGTGAAACGTTGTTTCAGTATATTCAGGTAATGCATTATAAAATTATTATATGATATTGTTTTTAAATTATTATATATTACAAAATAAAATCCTCATGCTGCATCAATCCTGTGCCAATGCGGTGATTGTGGCGCAGAGCAACTGATAGAACTGCTCCACGGTGGCCACATCTACTCGCTCGGTCGGTGAATGTGCACCGCGAATGGTGGGGCCGAAGGAAATCATGTCCATATGGGGATACTTGGCACCGATCAGGCCGCATTCCAGACCGGCATGCAGGACCATGACCGCGGGCTTGTCGCCGGTGACACGCGCATGAATATCGATGAATTGCGCCAGTAGCTCGGAATCCGGATTCGGTGTCCAGCCGGGGTAGCCGTGATGCCGTCTGGCAGGGAAACCGGCCATTTCGAACATCGCTGCAATACGGTCGACCAGCGCATCGCGTGCCGAATCCACCAGCGAGCGCACCATGAGCTGGGCGTTGAACACGCCATCCGCGACACGCAGCACACCCAGGTTGTTGGACGTCTCCGGCACGCCGGGCAGGGCGCTGCTCATACGTTCGACGCCGAACGGCAGAGCGTGCAGGAGTTTGATCAACCGCCGGGAATCAGGGCGTGACAGGGCCTGATCGGCCGTGTCCGGCCGGTGCTTCAGAGTCACGCCTTCGTCCACGCCGGCCAGTTCGCTGCGGAACGTGCTCTCCAGCGAGCGCAGCCGGGATTCGATATCCCTGTCGAGCGCCGCAGGCAAGGCGATGACAGCGCTTGCCGCCCGGGTGATGGCGTTGTCCATGCGACCGCCGTCATAGCGGACCAGGCGCGGATTATAGTCCAGCAGCTCGTGCAGCACGCGTGGCAGCAGACGGTTGGCACTGGCGCGCCCGGAGGCGATGTCCAGTCCCGAATGGCCACCTTTCAGGCCGTCGATACCGATCTCGATCACTGCGTCGCTCGTTTCCAGCGGCTGCATGTCGAGTTCGGTTTGGGTACCGACATTGGCGCCACCGGCACAGCCGGTGGTAACCGTGCCCGCTTCCTCGGAATCGAGATTGAGCAACAGCCGGCCCTGCAGCCAGTCCGGTGCCAGACGGCTGGCACCGACAAGGGAGGCCTCCTCGGCCACCGTCAACAGAATTTCGAGCGGACCGTGATCGATATCTGCGGACAGAATCGCCAGCGCGGCAGCGGCGCCGATGCCATTGTCGGCGCCAAGAGTAGTGCCGCGCGCCGTCAGCCAGCCGTCTTCAATCTGCGTTGCGATCGGATCCTGGCGGAAGTCGTGCTCGACCCCTGCATCCGCCTCGGCAACCATGTCGACATGGGCCTGCAGCACGACACCCGGCGCATTTTCGTGGCCGGGCGTAGCCGGTTTGCGAATGCACAGATTGTCGGCCCCGTCCCGTTCACGCGCTAGCCCGTGTTCGTCTGCCCATGCTTCGATCTGCACGAGGATCGCTTCCTCGTGCCATGAAGGGCGGGGCGTGTCACAGAAAGTGCGAAAGTGTTGCCAGAGCGCTGTGGGCTCGAGTTGTTCCAGATGCGCATTCATGGGGTGCCACCGTTGGTTGTCGTACCGGCAGGAGCAGTTTCATGATACTGGCCTTGGCCATGGTTATCATGGTCGCGGGGCAGCGCAGCGCAGTCCATAGCCGGGTGCATGCAGTCAGCTGCCGGCCGGGCAGAACACCTGATCCAGTACCAGCGTGTCGATGGGGCTGTCGGCATGGGCCAGCAGGGTGCCCAGCACACTGGGGCGGGCACAGTGGAACCCCTGTTCTGTGTTGGCAGTAGCTGCCTGCAGTATGGGCGACGTACCGTCGTTGTCATGCAAAGCCAGCAGCAGGGGCTGAATGCGGTTGCTGAAGGCGGTCAGGGCGGAGCCGGACAGCGACCGGCCATCCGGCAAATCCATCGTCATGGGGTTGTGTGGTACGCCGTCCTTGCGAATTTCGAAGTGCAGATGGGTGCCGGTAGCATGGCCGGATGATCCGACATAGCCGATGGTCTGTCCCTGCGTGACATGCTCGCCACGCACGAGATCCGGCGCGAAATCGGCCAGATGGGCATAGCGAGTGGTATAGCCGCCGGCGTGCTCGATCTTGATCAGGCGCCCATAGCCGGTGCGCCAGCCCTTGAACGTGACGATACCGTCCGCTGCCGCCATCACTGCTTCGCCGCGGGGCGCGGACAGGTCGACACCCTTGTGCGGATGAATGCCACCGAGGGTTGGATGCCGTCGATGCAGATCGAAGGGTGAACTGACGTGCGAGTTGTGCACTGGTGTGCGCTGGATGCCCGGCTGATGGGATCGCCCGCGAGCGTCATAATAATGCACATGGCCGTCTGCATCGAGGTGGCGGAAGGCGCGCAGAATGCGGCCGTGTGTGCGAATGCTTGCCGCCAGCACCGGGCCCGTGTGCACGCGCTGCTCGTCGATGTAGTCAGCTTTGTAGATGACAGTGAATTCGTCCCCCGCATGTAGGCCGTGGGTCAGATCTGCGCGCGCAAAAATGCGCTCCAGTTGTGCAGCCGTCTGCTCCGGTGCGCCAGCGGCCTGCAATGCAGCCGCCAGTGAGGTATCGATAGTGCCGTTTGCGGTTACCCGGCGCGTGGTGACATCCCGCTGCCTGAGGCGCGCGTGCAGCACCTCCCCGTCACGGCGAACGGTGAGGATGTGCGTGCTGTCAACGGCAAAGTGCAGTGCCGCCAGGCGACCATCCGGCGTCTTGCGCAGGCGCAATATCTCGCCCGGCTGCAGGTGGCGCAGTGGCGCCACATCCGTACCGATAGCCAATAGCTCATGCCACTGGCTTGCTGCCAACCCGTTGCGGCTGAAAATGGCCGACAGGCTGTCGCCCTGCCTGACTTCGGCCTCCAGCCATGGCGTGATCTGTGCTGAACGGGCAGGGGCAGCTTGTTGCGGATCGGCAGTCAGCTCGCCTGCAGCTTGCGTGTGCAGTGCATCGCCCGTGCTTGCCGCAGCCGCGAAAGACCAGAACAACACCAACAGGACCAAATGGATTCGGCCGGAGCAGGGAAGCAGGGCGCTGCGCATAAACAGTATGGCGTTGTGTCTTGTGGGAAGCGGCTGCCGGACCGTGATCGCCGGGTTGTGCGTAGTGGCGACCGTCGCAAACCGTTCGGACTTGCGGGAATTGGTGGATTCTATAGTAAACGGGGTGTAAAACCAACCTTCGGGAGGGCCGACAGCCCGAACACGACAGTGTTGCAGCACGAAGCATCCATGTCGGAATGTCGCGCTTTCAGCTGCAGTCGTGACTGCGGCAGCCGCTCACTGTGCGGCAAGCAGTTCGGCAACGATTTCGTAGCTGTGCAGCTGTGCAGCGTGATCGTGCATGCTGCTGGTCAGCAACAGTTCGTCCGGCTGGGTCTGGTGAATGAAGTCCCGGAGCTGTTCGGCCACCGTATCCGGAGCGCCAATGGCGGTGCAGGACAGCATCTGCTCGAGCAGGCCGCGTGCCTGTGGCGACAGTGATTGCATGTAGCCGTCCACCGGCGCCGGCAGCGGCCCGGGGCGTCCGGAACGCAGATTGACGAATGACTGCTGCCAGGAACTGGCCAGGTAATGCGCCTGTGCATCGGTGTCCGCGGCATACACGTTGTAGCCCAGCATGACATGGGGTTGTGCAAGGTGGTCCGATGGCTGGAACTGCGCGCGGTAGACGCTGATGGCATCCAGCATCTGTGCCGGGGCGAAGTGCGAGGCGAATGCATAGGGCCGGCCCAGCAGTGCAGCCAGACGTGCGCCGAACAGGCTGGAGCCCAGAATCCAGATGGGTACATTCTGGCCCCCGGCCGGGATGGCTTGTACCGGCGCGCTGCCGTCGAAGTAGGCCGCCAGCTCCTGCACATCCTGCGGGAACGCGTCCGGATCCGTATCGATGTGGCGTCGCAGAGCGCGTGAGGTGACCGGATCGGTGCCGGGAGCGCGCCCCAGCCCCAGATCGATGCGCCCCGGATACAGCACATTGAGAGTGCCAAACTGCTCGGCGACCACCAGCGGCGAGTGGTTGGGCAGCATGATGCCGCCGGCACCGACACGCAGGTTCGACGTGGCTCCAGCGACATGGCCAATCAGCACGGCCGTGGCGACACTGCCGATGCCGCTCATGCCGTGATGCTCGGCCAGCCAGAAGCGCTTGCAGCCGAGACGTTCGGCATGGCGGGCGAGCTCGACCGTGCGGGCATAGGATTGGGCCGGCGAGCCATCATCCGTGATGGGCGCCAGATCGAGCATGGAGAACGGCATCATGGCAGGCATGCAAATTTTTGTGTGGTCAATACAGCCATATATCGAGACACCCGTCGTGCAAGTCAATGGCGCGCCGGGTTCAGTCTCAGCCTTCGTTCGCCAGCAAGGGGCGGGTCAACTCGCTCAGCCGCATACGCTGTTCGCCTTGCGCATCGAAGTTGTCCGGCGCCAGCCAGCGCGACAGGGCGCGCCGCAGCGCCGGCCACTCGGCATCGACAACCGCATACCACGCCGTGTCCCGGTTTCGCCCCTTGTACATCGTGGCCTGGCGGAATATGCCCTCGAATGAAAAGCCGAAGCGCTGTGCGGCAGCGCGTGAGGCCGCATTCAGGGCGTCGCATTTCCATTCGTAGCGGCGGTAGCCGAGATCAAACACCCTCTGCATCATCAGGAACATGGCCTCGGTGGCGATGGGGCTGCGCTGCATCTTCGGCGAATAGTGAATGTGCCCGACCTCGATGCAGCCACTGTCCGGCGCAATGCGCAGGTAGCTCGCCACGCCGAGCGGCTGCTCGTCGGCCCTGTCGACAATGGCGAAGAACAGCGGATCCTCACTCACGCTGGCCGCGTGCAGCCAGCCCCTGTACGCCGCCAGTGACTCGAAGGGCCCGTAGGGCATGTAGGTCCAGCTGCGGCCTTCGGCATCGAGCGCGTTGGCGGCATGCAGGGGCGCCGCGTGTTGCTCCGGCTGCAGCGCTTCGAGGCGGCACAGACGGCCGGTCATTGGGTCGCGAGACGGGCGCGGCGGCGCCTGCCAGTCCGGCACGGGCCAGCCAATGGGCTGACCAAGGTGGTTGATGTCATGCACCATATGTCCATCCTGTCTGTGCAGACTGTCGACCAGCCAGCGAGGTGGGCGGGTTCGCATGGCAGCCGCAAGCGTTCGACACGGCCTTTGCGGACATGATAATACATTGCGATGATCCGACTCGACCTGCAGCGCGCGGACAGGAGAAGGCATGTTGATATAATCAATTGTTATGATACTTGTCCGCCAAACATCTCTATCATGTCGCTAGCTTTGCCCACCACAAGAACGAGGTGCATACCATGACAAGAACAGGTTTCTTCCGCACAGCAATCGCGCTTGCCGCCGGCCTGCTGTTGACCACGGCCGGCACGTCACTGGCCGACGATGCCGGTGATATCGAGCTGGTCAATCCGGGCACGCTGACCATGTGCACCCACCTGCCGTACGAGCCGTTCGAATTCGTCAATGACGAGCGCGAAACGGTCGGCTTCGACGTGGATCTGACCCGCCTGCTGGCTGATCGTCTGGATGTCGACACGCGAGTCATCAGTATCGCCTGGAATCAGATCACGTCCGGACTCGTATTTGCCTCCAACAAGTGCGATATTGCCGCCGGTTCCGCCACCATCACCGACAAGCGTGCAGAATCGGTGCTGTTTTCCGATCCCTATTTCAATCTGACGCAGGTGCTGCTGGTGAAAGAGGATTCCGGTATTGACGGCCTGGCGGATCTGGAGGGCAAGAAGCTCGGCGTGCAAACGGCTACCACCGGCATGATCTATGCCGAAGACCATCAGGACGAATACGGTTATACGCTGGTCGAATTCGAGGACGTGGCGCTCGGCACCACAGCCGTCAGCGCCGGCCGGGTGGATGCCTTCATCCAGGACAATGCGCCGCTGTACAAATACGCCAAGGAGCATTCCGAAACCACCGTGGCGACGGAATTCGACACGGGTGAACGTGCCGGTTTCATGGTGCAGAAGGATGATGCCAACGCCCAGCGTCTGGTCGATCTGTTCAACGATACGCTGGCCGAGGCCAAGGAAGACGGCACTTATGCCGAGCTGTACGAAAAGTGGTTCGGCCAGACACCGCCGGATCTCGACGACTGATATCGTGCAACAAGCGGTCGTTGATCGGCGGGCCGGCCTGACCGGCACCGTCGGGAATCGACGTTGCGGCCCGGCAGCAACCGGGCCGCTGCCTTGTTCAGCATGATTCAGCCACGCATGAACCAACCATGGCCAGCCAGCGATTGAGTCCGCGCAAAAGAGCGCAGCGCCTGCGCACAGTCCAGTACATCATTCTGCTCGTGGCGGTGCTGTGCCTGATACTGTTTGCCGACTGGGGCAGGGTCGGCAAGTCCTTCTTCGATCCGGAACTGATCTGGTTCACGCTGACCAAGGGGCTGTTCAATGCCCTGTGGCACACCATTGCCTATACCATCGGCGGCTTTGTGCTGGGCCTGACGGCGGGCACGTTGCTGGCGCTGATGCGGTTGTCGGAGGTCGCGCCGTATCGCTGGCTGGCCACCATATACATCGAGTTCTTTCGCGGCCTGCCGGCGCTGGTCGTATTCATCGCCTTTTCACTGCTGCCGCTGGCCTTTTCCGGCCTGTCCATGCCCTGGCATCCGTTCGGCACGGCATGGGCGGCGCTCGGCATCGTCGGCAGCGCCTACATGGCGGAGACCATACGCGCCGGCATTCAGGCCGTGCCCAGAGGGCAGATCGAAGCGGCCCGTTCACTCGGCATGACGGCGGCGCAGGCCATGCGCAAGGTGACGCTGCCGCAGGCGTTCCGCATCATGATCCCGCCGCTGACGAATGAATTGATCATGCTCATCAAGGATTCGTCGCTGGTGTTCGTCATCGGCCTGTCGGCACACAGTTTCGAGCTGACGAAATTCGGCCGCGCCATGGCCAACAACAACGTCAACATCACACCGCTGGTGGTTGCCGGGCTGGGTTATCTGATCATCACGCTGCCGCTGTCGGTACTGGTGCGACGCATGGAGGCGAAAAACACATGAGCGCAGATCAGAACGCCTTGATTGCCACCCGCGATCTGCATAAATGGTTCGACTCCAATCATGTGCTGCGCGGCATCGACTTCGCCATCACACGGGGTGACGTTGTGTGTGTCATCGGCCCGTCCGGCTCCGGCAAATCGACCCTGCTGCGCTGCCTGAACCTGCTGGAGCGCCCGCAACAGGGCGAAGTCATTTTCCAGGGCGAGAATCTGGTCGACCCGGATTGCGACATCGATGCCGCCCGGCGTCACATCGGCATGGTGTTTCAGCAATTCAACCTGTTTCCGCAGTACAACGCGCTCGCCAATTGCACCGTCGCCCTGACCACCGTGCTGGGCATGAAGCAGGCCGATGCCGAACGCATCGGCCGCGACAACCTCGAACGCGTCGGCCTGGCCGACAAGATGGATGCCTTTCCAAGCAGCCTGTCCGGCGGCCAGCAGCAGCGTGTCGCCATTGCCCGCGCGCTGTCCATGGATCCGAAGCTGATGTTGTTCGACGAGCCCACTTCGGCACTGGACCCGGAGCTGGTCGGTGAAGTGCTGTCGGTCATGCGCCAGCTGGCCGAGGCCGGCATGACCATGGTGGTGGTGACCCATGAAATGACCTTTGCGCGCCAGGTGGCGGACCGGGTCGTGTTCATGGATGACGGCGGCATCGTCGAGCAGGGCATTCCCGATGACATCATCGGCAACCCGCGCGAACCGCGCACGCGTACTTTTCTGCAGCGCGTGCTGGATCCCGTGCACGCCAGCTGATCGCAAGGCAGGCGCCGGCGATACCGTACTCACGGTCATCCTTGCCGGCCATTGCCCAAGCCGGGCATCCGGGTCTGCTGTTCGCGGATGTTGCATGGCTTGGTCATGCCCGGCACGGGTGTAGAATGCAGGCAGGAGCCGGGCAACTGCAAGGCAGGGCTTCCGGCTCATCCACATGCCTGGAGATCAGCGGTTGCACAGCCATGCTCATTCGTGAAGATTTCGCCGATGCCATCGGCGACACGCCCTTGATCCGCCTGCGCCGTGCCAGCCAGGAGACCGGCTGCGAGATCTACGGCAAGGCGGAGTTTCTCAATCCCGGCGGTTCGATCAAGGATCGTACTGCACTGGGCCTGTACGATGCCGGCAAGAAGGCGGGCCGAATCCAGCCCGACACGACGCTCATCGAAGGCACGGCTGGTAATACAGGTATCGGCCTGGCGCTGGTCGGTGCCTGTCGGGGGCATCACACCATCATCGTCATGCCGGAGACGCAGAGCGCGGAAAAGATCGCTGCCCTGCGGCTGACCGGTGCCGAGGTGCGGCTCGTGCCGGCGGCCAGGTTCGCCGATCCGAAGCATTACGTGTATCAGGCCGAACAGCTGTGCGAAAGCATGAACGCGGAGGCCGACGGCAGTGCCTGGTTTGCCAATCAGTTCGACAACACCGCCAATCGGGACATCCATGAACTGACCACCGGCCCGGAAATCTGGCAGGCCCTGGAGGGCAGAATCGACGGCTTCATCTGCTCGGCCGGCACCGGCGGCAGTCTGGCTGGTATCGCGCGCGCACTGAAGGCCTGTGACAGCAACATCGCCATCGGCCTGGCCGATCCGGCCGGCTCGGCGCTGGCACATTTCATCAACCACGGCGAGCTGGCCTCCGAGGGCAATTCCATGACCGAGGGCATCGGCTCCAGCCGCATCACCGCCAACTTCGACAATGCACCCATCGATCACGCCTGGTCGATTCCCGATGCCGAGTCCATACCGCTGCTGCATGACTTGATCATTGAGGAAGGGCTGTGCATGGGCGGTTCCAGCGGCGTCAACATCGCCGGCGCCATGCGGCTGGCGCGCGAGCTGGGCCCCGGCCACACCATCGTCACGATACTTGCCGATACCGGCCAGCGCTATCAGGGCAAGCTGTTCAATCCGGCATTTCTGCACGACAAGAGCATTCCCGTGGCCGACTGGCTGGCGCAGGCTTTTCCGGATTGAAGCAAGTGCAAGTCATGACGGATGGCGGTTCTAGCGGCTTCCGCACCTCATTTCATATCTAGTTATTAGATTAATTCGTGCTTTTTTTCTACTTTTATTCAGATTGATTCAATGCATAAATGGACACGGATGCAGTCCATCAACGATTTCTGAAGTGGAGTAGAACATGAGTACGCGACAGATCGACCAACTCATTCAGGGCATGCCGACGGCGGACGGCGCCGGTGTCAAGCTGGTGCGCACCCTCGGCAGCCGGGGCGACGCCACGCGGGTCGACCCCTTTCTCATGCTGGACGAGTTTTCTTCCACCAATGCCGACGATTATAGTGCCGGCTTCCCCGATCATCCGCACCGCGGCTTCGAAACCGTCACTTACATGCTTGCCGGGCACATGCTGCACGAAGACCACATGGGCAATCGCGGCGACCTGCTGCCCGGCATGGTGCAGTGGATGACGGCCGGGCGCGGCGTCATTCATTCGGAAATGCCACAGCAAAGCGAAGGCCGCATGCACGGTTTTCAGCTGTGGTTGAACCTGCCAGCGCGCGACAAGCTGAAGCCTGCGCGGTACCGCGACATTGCCGCGGACGAAATTCCGACAGCCGAACTGACGGACGGCGGCCGCGTGCGAGTCATCGCCGGTCAATTGCAACTGTCGGGCCGGAGCCTGAGTGGCCCGATCAATCCATCCGGTACCGATCTGCCCACCGAACCGCTGTATCTCGACATCGAATTGCCCGCCGGCGCCCGCTTCGAACAGGCCCTGTCGCCCGAGCACAATGCCTTCATCTACGTCTTCGAGGGCAGCGCCCGGGTCGGCGAGGTGGATGTGGCGCAACAACACGTCGGCCGGCTGGGAGCAGGCAACAGGCTCGTGGTCGATGGTGGGGAACAGGGCGCCCGCATGCTGTTGTTGGCAGGCCGGCCGCTCAACGAGCCCATCGTGCAGCACGGCCCCTTCGTCATGAACAGCCGCGCCGAAATTGAGCAGGCTGTGCAAGACTACACAAACGGCACGCTGACGCAGGCAACGACCGACAGTCCGGCCTGAATGTGCCGCCGCCTCTTGCCGAGGGCGCGGTTGCAGATTGACAGAGGATCACGCCGCGATCCCGGCGCACAATTGCAGTGAACCTTGGTTGCAGATCCTTTTGTACATTCCACCCGAAAGTGTGGGTCAAGTCAGGCCTCTCACCGCATGCGATGTTTGTGCTTTGCGCGCAGGCGAATCTGTATGGAGGAACCGGATCAGAACAAGGATCTGCAGGGATGGCGGCAGCACGTGCCGCCATGTCCCACGTCGGTCGGGGCTGTTGATCGGGCAGGACACAATCCGGCATGCCGGATATCCGGACAGACACGCAAGCACCTTCCACGTGTCGGGAATGGCCCGTGACATTTCGTGCCGGACGCGGCCCCATTGCCAGACTCACGAGCGGCTTGGAGCCGATGGCCTGCACGGAATGCGGCATGATCTACCCCAGCATATACCCAGACTCGCGTTGATGTCGTATTGCAAGCACCAGGACAACATCCTGCTTGGATTCATGGCTGTACAACGCCAGATAGCCGGACTTGCCACGCGAAATTACAAGCCCCCTCAAGTCTTGTTCCGCATTCCGTCCGATTAGCGGATGGTTTTCAAGTACCTCGACTGCTTCGATGATCAGATTCGTGGTTTTCGATGCAGCAACCGGGTCTTGTTGCAACAGAAAGTCCGTGAGTCGCTCGAGGTCTGCCAACGCCTTGCGGGAATAGATTATTTCGGCCAAGCCTTCGCCTTCGGTTTATCAGCAGACTGCCCCCGCGCCTTTGCACGCAAATAAGCATGGACGTCTTCGGCAGCATACCCCTCGCCGGACGCAATCGCTTCTGCTCTTGCTGCAGCAGCGTCTGCAACAAACTGTTCCCGCTTTTCTGCATTCGTAGCCGCCGCACGGATTGCGCCAACCATGAACGCATGCGGGCTGATTCCTTGTTGCTTCGCAGCAGCGACTGCGCGCTGTTTCAGGTCTTGAGGCAGTTTCAACGACGTTGTCGACATAGCGGGCTCCATGACATCTGTAGATAACACTATAGTAACACCTGCCTGGCATTCTCGGCAGTGGCCTTTTTACGCCGCCCAACGTTGCTCATATGCTCCCAATGCTCAAGTCCTGCCACCGCTGGATCACTGCGTTGTCCAGTGTCCTGCTGGAGTGGACGCCCCCGACTTCCGCCGCATCAATGCACCACGATTACGGCAGGCCGAGTACGATTCAGAAAATCTGCGCATCCAGCCCGGCCGCCATGTACATGCCGAGTTCCTTGCAGTCTGCGGTGAAATCGTCCTGCCAGTCGCCCTGGCAGATGATGGGTTCCTGCACGGCTTTCCAGCGCAGGCCGGTGGTGATGGACTGCACGGCGCGGCGCGTGCCCGTGCCGTCCTTGCCGGCGCGGATGTAGAGTGCATAGGGCAGGCCTTCGGTGTGTTCCAGGCAGGGGTAGTAGCTGCGGTCGAAGAAGTCCTTCAGCGCGCCGCTCATGTAGCCGAGATTTTCGGTGGTGCCGAGAATGATGGCATCGCAGTGATGGACATCGTCCGGGCCGGATTCGAGTGGCGGCACCCAGCGCGTCTCGACGTTGTCGATGTCCGGGTGCGCCGCGCCTTCCAGCACGGCATCGACCAGTCGGCGGGTGTTGGGAGAGGGCGCGTGGGCCACGACCAGCAGTTTGCGTGTGTCGCACATGGGGCTTTTGTCTGTAGACTCTCTACTGCCGAGACTACGGTGGCCGGGCGGTTTTGGCCAGCCGTGTGTCAGGCTGAGATGGTGCAACATTCGACGCTGGGAGTGTGCTTGTCGAATCCGGACAGACAATCGATGCGCGTGCGCGGTGGCTTCGCTGCCGTGGCAGTCTGTTGCTGCCTACTGTTCCTGGCGGCGTGCAGCGGCGCATGGAACGATCCGTATGTGGATACGGCGGCGGAACAGCGCACGCTTTACATGGGTTACACGGCGACGCCCAATCATCTGGATCCGGCGCGTTCGTATTCCGCCAATGAAGTGCGCTACAACGGTCAGATCTACGAGCCGCCCCTGCAATATCACTATCTGTTGCGCCCCTATGAGCTGGTGCCGCGAACAGCGACGGAAGTGCCGGAGCCGGTGCTGCTGGACGAGGACGGCAATCGCCTGCCGGCGGATGCCCCGGACGAAGCAGTTGCCACCAGTGTGTGGCGCATCCACATTCAGCCCGGCATTCGCTTTCAGCCGCACCCGGCGTTTGCCACCGACGATCAGGGCGAGCCGCTGTATGATGATCTCGATGGCGATGATGTCGCCGGCATCGATTCACCCATGGATTTCGAGCACGTTGGCAGCCGCGAGCTGGTGGCGGCGGATTATGTCTACGCCATCAAGCGCCTGGCAGACCCGTCCGTGACGTCACCCATCTTCAGTACCATGGCATCGCACATAAGGGGATTCGTGGCATTCGCGGAAAAAGTCTCCGCAGCGCGGGAGCAGCTGCAGGCGGAGCAGGGCGAGAATGCCTTCCTCGATCTGAGCGCGATCGACATGGCGGGTGTCGAGGTGGTCGGGCGCCATGCTTATGAAGTCACTATCGATGGGCGTTACCCGCAGTTCAAGTACTGGCTTGCCATGCCATTCTTTGCGCCCATGCCGGTCGAAGCTCTGCGCTTTTACAGCCAGCCGGCGCTGGTCAACCGCGATATCACGATCGACACCTTCCCGGTGGGTACGGGGCCATACATGATGATGACCAATCAGCCCAACAAGCGCATCGAGCTGGTGGCCAACCCCAACTTTCACGGCGAGGCCTATCCCGAAACCGGCGAGCAGGAGGATCGAGAAGCTGGGCTGCTGGACGACGCCGGCAAGCAGATGCCGTTCATCAGTCGAGTGGTCTACAGCCTGGAGCGGGAGAGTATTCCCTACTGGAACAAGTTCCTGCAGGGCTACTATGATGTGTCCGGCATCAGTTCCGAGAGTTTCGACCAGGTCATCAATCTGTCCGGCAGCGGCGAGGCTTCGCTGACCGAAGCGATGCGCGAGCGTGGCATCGAGCTGCAGACGGCTGTCGGCCAGAGCATCTACTACACCGGCTTCAACATGCTGGATGATGTCGTCGGCGGCTACGATGAGCAGGCGCGCAAGCTGCGCCGCGCCATCTCCATCGCGCTCGACTACGAGGAGTTCATCGGCATCTTTCTCAACGGCCGCGGCATTCCGGCGCAGGGGCCCATCCCGCCGGAAATCTTCGGTCATCAGTCCGCCGATGACAATTACAACAAATACGTCTTCGAACGCGTCGACGGCCACACCGTGCGCCGCTCCATCGACGATGCCCGTGAGTTGCTGGCGGAAGCCGGCTATCCCGGCGGCATCGACCCGGAGACCGGCAAGCCGCTGGTGATCCACCTGGACATGGCGGGTACCGGCCCGGCGGCCGGCGAGCAGATCGCGTGGTACCGCAAGCAGCTGGGGCGCCTCGATATCCGCCTGGTGGTGCGCAACACCACCTTCAACCGGCTGCAGCGCAAGATGAACGAGGGTAATATCCAGCTGTATTCGCTGGGCTGGCTGGCGGATTATCCGGATCCGGAAAACTTCCTGTTCCTGCTGTACGGGCCGAACGGCAAGGTCGAGCACGGCGGCGCGAACGTGGCCAACTATGACAGCGATGAATTCAACGCTTTGTACGAGGATATGCGCATTCTGCCGGACGGGCCGGAACGCCGCGAAGTGATCGAGCAGATGGTGCACATCGTGCGCCGCGACGCGCCCTGGGTGTGGGGTTTCCATCCCAGGAACTACACGCTCAATCACGCCTGGCTGGGCAATCGCCGGCTCAACACCATGGCCAACAACACGCTCAAGTACCTGACCCTGGACGGCGCGCAGCGGGCGCGCAGGCGGGTCGACTGGAACCGGCCGATGGTGTGGCCGCTGGCGGCCGGCGGCGGGCTGCTGATCCTGGTGGTCGCGCCAGCCGTGCTGATTCATCGGCGCCACCAGCGGCGCTCGGCACGAGGAGGCTGACCGCGGATGCTGGCCTATATCATCCGACGAACGCTGTATGCCGTGCCGGTGCTGATCGGGGTCAATCTGATCACGTTTGCACTGTTCTTCGGCGTCAACTCGCCGCAGGACATCGCCCGCATGCATCTCGGCACCAAGCGCGTCACCGACGTTGAAATCCAGCACTGGATGGAAGCGCATGGCTACGACCGGCCGCTGCTGTTCAATGCCGACGCCGCCGGCACGGACAAGCTGACCGATACCATCTTCTACCAGAAATCGCTGAGCGTGCTCTGGTTCCATTTCGGCCGCTCGGATTCCGGCCACGGCATCGGCCATGCCATTCTCACCCGCATGGGGCCGAGCCTGGCACTGGCGGTGCCGACGCTGCTGCTCGGCTTGCTAGTCAATATTTCCTTCGCGTTGCTGCTGGTCATGCTGCGCTCGACCTATCTGGACGCCTGGGGCGTGGTGGCCTGCGTCGTGCTGATGTCGATTTCGCCGCTGTTCTACATCATCGGCGGGCAGTATTTCTTCGCCATCATCGCGCATCTGGTGCCGATCTCCGGCTATGCCGGTGGCTGGGAGTCGCTGCGTTTTCTGGCACTGCCGGTGGCCATCGGCCTGGTCAGTGGCATCGGTGCCAGCACGCGGTGGTACCGCACCATCTTTCTGGAGGAATTCGGCAAGGACTACGTGCGCACGGCCCGCGCCAAGGGACTGTCCGACTTCAGCCTGCTGTTCAAGCACACGCTGCGCAACGGCCTGCTGCCGATTCTCACCGGCGTGGTGGTGCTGCTGCCGCTGCTGTTCATGGGCAGCCTGATCATGGAATCGTTCTTCGGCATTCCGGGGCTGGGCGCCTACACCATTCACGCCATTCAGGAACAGGATTTCGCCATCGTGCGGGCCATGGTGTTTCTCGGTTCCGTGCTCTACATCGTCGGCCTGCTGCTCACCGACATCTCCTACACCCTGGTCGATCCACGCGTGCGGTTGAACTGATGGTGGCCACTGATACACATGCGCGGCGGGGCGGGGCATAGCCATGTGGGTGCCACTGCTGACCGATCTGCTGCTCTACCTGCTGCTCGCCGGGCTGACCACTTACGGCTTCATCACGCTGCGCAGCGCCCGCCTGCGCGAGCCGTGGCGGCGCGTGTTCGCGCGTCCCGTGGGCGCGGCGACGGCGGTGATGCTGCTGGCCTTTCTGGCGGTGGCGGTGCTCGATTCCGTGCACTACAAGCCGCCGGTGACAAACGACGACGGCACGGTGGAGCGCTACGGCCCGGAGGTGATCAGCCTGTTCGATGCGCTGGTCACACCGCTGCGGGTGCACGACGAGAAGACCTATTCGGCGCCATTCGCGACACGCCTCTACGTGCGCGAAATGGTGACGCAGGATGACGGTACGGTGGCCTTCGTGTATCAGCCACTGCGCTACGGCGGTTCCCTGCTGCAGGAGGATACGACGCGGCGCGCCGATCTTCTGGCCAAGGCGCTGCGCGGCTTTGGCTGGGGCGCGCTGGCCGCCGCCGGTGTGACGCTGGCGGCACTGGCCGTGGCCATGGCGCTGACACGGCGACGGTTCACCATCCTCTTGCATACACTGCTGCGCGGGCGCACGCAGGTGGCCTGGCGCAGCATGTGGCTGGTGACAGTGCTGCTGCTGATCGGCATCGGCATGCTGGTGAGCCTGAGTGACGGCTATCATGTGCTCGGCACCGACAAGATCGGCCAGGACGTGCTCTACATGACGCTCAAGAGCATTCGCACCGGCATGCTCATCGGCACGCTGACCACGCTGGTGATGCTGCCGTTCGCGCTGCTGCTGGGGCCGATGGCGGGCTATTTCCGCGGCTGGGTGGACGATGTCATCCAGTACGTCTACACCACGCTCAGCTCCATTCCCGGTGTGTTGCTGATCGTGGCGGCGATCCTGGCGCTGCAGGTCTACATGCAGAATCATCCCGATCTGTTCGACAGCGCCGCGGCCCGGGCCGACATCCGTCTGCTGTTTCTGTGCATCATCCTGGGCGTGACCAGCTGGAGCAGTCTGTGCCGCATTCTGCGCGCGGAAACGCTGAAGCTGGTACAGATCGAGTACGTGCAGGCGGCAACCGCGCTCGGCGTCGGTCATTTCCGCATTCTCGGGCGCCATATCGTGCCCAACGTCATGCATCTGGTGCTCATTCAGATCGTGCTGGACTTCAGCGCGCTGGTGCTGGCCGAGGCGGTGCTGTCGTACATCGGCGTCGGCGTCGATCCGACCACCTTCAGCTGGGGCAGCATGATCAACAGCGCGCGGCTGGAGCTGGCACGCGATCCGATCGTCTGGTGGCCGCTGGCTGCGGCATTTCTGTTCATGCTGGTGCTGGTGCTGTCGGCCAACCTGTTTTCCGACGCCGTGCGCGATGCCTTCGATCCGCGCCTGCGCCACGGAGTGGCCACGTCATGAGTCGCGCCGCGCCCATTCTGCAGGTGCGCAATCTGCACACCGAACTGCATGTGCCCGGCGGCGTGGTGCAGGCGGTCAACAAGCTGTCGCTGTCGCTGGAACGCGGCCGCACGCTGGCGCTGCTGGGCGAGTCGGGCTGCGGCAAGTCCATGACGGCGCTGTCGCTCATGCGGCTGTTGCCGGAGCCGGCCGGCGTCATCGCCGGCGGCGCGGTGGAGCTGGAAGGCGAGGACCTGCTCGATCTGGCGGAAATCGACATGCGGCGCATCCGCGGCCGGCGCATGGGCATGATCTTCCAGGAGCCGATGACGGCGCTCAACCCGGTGCTCACCGTGGGCGACCAGATCGGTGAGGTGCTGACACGTCATTTCCGGCTGCACGGCAACAGGCGCCGCGAGCGCGTGCTGGCACTGCTGCGCGAGGTCGGCATTCCGGAACCGGAAATGCGCCTGCGCGCCTGGCCGCATCAGCTGTCCGGCGGCATGAAGCAGCGCGTCGGCATCGCCATGGCACTGGCGGGAGAGCCGGATGTGCTGATCGCCGACGAGCCCACCACGGCGCTGGATGTCACCATCCAGAATCAGATTCTGACCCTGCTGGCGCGGCTGCAGCGCGAACGCGGCATGGCCATGCTGCTGATCACGCACGATCTGGCGGTGGTACGCCAGGTCGCCGATCACGTCGCCGTCATGTACGCTGGCCACATTGTCGAAAGCGCCGCGCGCGAGGCCCTGTTCGACGAGCCGCAGCATCCGTACACGCGCAAGCTGTTCGAATCGGTGCCGGCGGCCGATCGCCGCGACCGCGAGCTGAGCGTCATTCGCGGGCAGGTGCCGTCGCTGGCGCAGACCTTCACCGGCTGCCGCTTTGCCGAGCGCTGTCCGTTCGCCTGGCACGATTGCTTCGAGCGGGCGCCGCGCATCAATGCCACGCCCACCGGCGGCGTGCGCTGCCATCTGCTCGATCCCGTCTACGCTGGCCGCGCGCCGCATCAGGCTGGAGACGGGGAGGGCGCAAGGCAGCACGCCGCCGGCCGATCGAACGGCACTGACGCGGCGCCGCTGCTCGCCGCGCGAAACATGCAGGTGCATTTCCCGATCCGGCGCGGCGTGTTCAAGCGCACTGTCGGCCATGTGCGCGCCGTGGATGGCGTCTCGCTGACCATCCAGGCGGGCCGCACGCTGGCGCTGGTGGGTGAATCCGGCTGCGGCAAGACCACGCTGGGCCGCGCATTGCTGCGGCTGGAGCGGCCCACCGGTGGCAGCGTGACCTTCAACGGCGCTGACCTGGCGCGGCTGCGCGGGCGCCGCCTGCGCGCACTGCGCCGCGACATTCAGATGATCTTCCAGGATCCATACGGCGCCATGGACCCGCGCATGCGCATCGCCGACATCATCCAGGAAGGCATGCGCGCACAGAATATCGGCGCCGATAACGCCGCGCGCGAGCAACGCGCTGCCGAGCTGCTGCAGGAGGTGGGCCTGTCGGCGGCCGCGCTGGAGCGCTACCCGCACGAATTCTCCGGTGGCCAGCGCCAGCGCATCGCCATCGCCCGCGCCCTGGCCGTCGAGCCGGGCCTGATCGTCTGCGATGAACCCACCAGTGCGCTCGATGTGTCAGTGCAGGCGCAGGTGCTCAATCTGCTGCGCACGCTGCAGCACGAGCACGGGCTGGCCTATCTGTTCATCAGCCACAACATGGCGGTGGTCAATTACGTCGCCGACGAGGTCGCCGTCATGTACCTTGGCCGCATCGTTGAGCAGGGGCCGGTCGATGCGGTCATGCGGGCGCCGAAGCATCCATATACGCAGGCCCTGCTGGCAGCGGCACCAACGCTGGAGGCGGCCGCGGCGCAGACTACAGAGCAGGAGCAGATCGAACCGCCATCACCGAGCAATCCGCCCGTGGGCTGCCATTTCGCCGATCGCTGCCCGCATGTCATGCCGGTGTGCCGCCAGCACTATCCCGGTATCACGTATCTCGACAAACATCACACCACGCGCTGCTTTCTGTATTCCGATCGCAGGGAGCAATGACTGCCGCGTCATGTCATTCAATCAGAAGGATGATCCGGGCAATTCGAGAAAGGCCAGTTCCGCGGCGGTGGAGAGACGCCCCAGCGCCGCGTTGCGGTGCGGATAGCGGCCGAAGCGGTCGATGATTTCCTTGTGTTTTCTTTCGAAATACAGCTGGTCTTCCAGCCCCGGCTGGGAGAACAGCTGCAGGGCCCATTCGTGGATGACGGCTGATTCGCTGTGCATGAACGGCATGTACACAAACGCACGCTGCTGCGTGTCCAGCTTGCCGTCCACACCGGCGAGCACGGCTTCCTGGGCGAGAATCAGCGCCGTTTCGTCCTGGGCGAACGCGTTCGGCGTGTCACGATGAATGTTGCGCGAAAATTGGTCGAGCACGATGATCTCCGCCAGTCGCCCCGACGGCTGCGCGCGCCAGCCGTGCAGCTCGCCGCGGCTGGCTGCCGCATGAGTCGGTCCGAACTCCTTGTGAATGCGTGCATCCAGTTTCGCGCTCTTGCGGAACCAGTCCTTCGGCGTCAGCGTGTCAAACCAGAAAGCCAGTACCTCGTCGGGCGTTGTCGATGTCATGTGTCTGCTCCGTTGCGCAGGGATGAATGGGCGGATCATGTCCAACGCGGGCATCATGCTGCGGTATGCTGATAAGGAACCTCTGATTAAACCACACGCGGCTCGCGTTTGTGCCCCAAAAGGTCCGTCTCCAAGGCGCCCGGCGCAGTGCCGTAGCCGAGACTACGGTAACGCAGGAGTCGGTCCTTTTGGGCCAAACCCCTTCGGGCCGGGGCTTTGCGCGCGCCTGATCGGCGTTGCTCGTCGCTCATGTGCAACAAGCACATGACGCTCCTCGCGCCTTGTCAGTCACGCGCAAAGCCGCCGGCGCGACCGCGTGTGGTTTAATCAGAGGTTCCATAACACACCGGCAGGTATCGCATCATGTCGCAATCCGCTCCCGCACTGCAGGGCGTGCTCGAAACCGTGCTGTACACGAACAACATGGAGCACGCACGTTCATTTTTCGAGGACGTGCTCGGGCTCGAGCCGCTGAACGCCGATCACCGTTTCACGGCCTATCCCGTCGGCGCCACCATGCTGCTGCTGTTTCTGCAGGGCGAGACGGACGAAACGGTGCATCTGCCCCGGAACATGGGCACGATTCCGCCGCATGACGGCACCGGGCGTCAGCACGTGGCGCTGGCCATCACACGCGATGATCTCGCCGCCTGGGAGCAGCGGCTGGCCGCTCACGATGTGCCGGTCGAAGGCCGCACGCACTGGCCGCGCGGCGGCGAGAGCATCTATTTCCGTGATCCCGACGGCCACCTGCTGGAGCTGGCCACGCCGGGGATCTGGCCAGCGTACTGACGAGCCGCGTCGCAGCAGGATAGTATCATTCATCCACTGTGGTCAGATCCTCGTGGTCGGTATCGACGACAAACACCGCCAGCAGCGTGGCCGGCTCCTCGTCGCTGGCGTTTTCGCTGATGACGTGGTGCGCACCGGGCTCCTCGTACCAGGTGTCGCCGGCATGGTAGACCCGTGCCGGTTCGCCCGCCACTTGGCTGCGGATCGAGCCGGATACCACATAGGCCATGATGAAGGCCGAAGCGGCGTGACGATGGGCGGGTGTCTTTTCTCCCGGAGCGTAGTTTACTTCGACGGCAATCAGCGATTTGCCGGGTATGTTGCTGATGCCGTGGCTGAAACGCTGCACGATCTGATCGTTTTCAGCGGCAAGGGTGGTCGCGGGCAGGGCGGTTGCCAGCAGCAACAGGGCGAACAGGGCTTGTTTGCGGAACATGATGGCCTCCGGGGCAGGGATGTGCTGCCATTGTGCGCCGGTTCGAGACAGGGCGCCACGGCATGCCGCCTTGCTGCTCAATCGGTATCGTCTGCCGCCTCGGGCTGCCAGCGGTAACGCTCCAGATCCACGCGCGGGCCGAGAAAGACCACGCCTTCGTTAAGCAGGCGCCGGCGCTGGGTCATGGCGGCGGTGGAGTCCGGTGGCAGGGAAATGCGCCCGCGTGCATTGATGACGCGGTGCCACGGAATATCCCGCGGGCAGTTGTGCAAGGCATAGCCGACCAGGCGCGCATGCCGGCCGAGGCCGGCGACGCGCGCAACCTGGCCGTAGGTGGCGACAGTGCCGCGTGGGATGCGCCGCACCACGGCGTAGATGCGGCGGTAGCTGTCACTCATGCGGCGGGATCAGGCCCGGCCCGTGGCGCCCGAGGTCCATTGCCGCGCCAGTTCCATGTAGTAATCCAGTGATTCCGGATTGCTCATGGCGTCGGCGCTGGCGGCCTGTTCCAGCGGCTGGCCGTGCAGCAGCTTCTTGATCGGCAGCTCCATCTTCTTGCCTGACAGAGTGCGCGGCACCTGTGCCACGGCGATGATTTCATCGGGAGTGTAGCGCGGCGACAGGCGCGCGCGGATGGTGACGTTGATGTGCTTCTTCAGCTCGTCGGTGAGCTGCTCGCCGGCGCGCAGCACCACGAACAGCGGCATCCAGGATTCCTTGCCGAGATGCTCCAGATCCACCACCAGGCTGTCGACGATGGCATCGATGCTTTCCACCACACGGTAGATTTCGCTCGTGCCCATGCGAATGCCGTGGCGATTGATGGTGGCATCGGAACGGCCGTAGATGACGGCGCCGCCACGCGGCGTGATGCGGATCCAGTCGCCGTGACGCCAGTAGCCCGGGTAATCCTCGAAATAGCTGGCGCGCAACCGCGAGCCGTCCTCGTCGCCCCAGAAGATCAGCGGCATGGTGGGCAGCGGCTCGGTGATAACCAGTTCGCCGACCTCGTCATCCAGCTTGTTGCCGGCCTCGTCCATGGCATACACCGCCGCGCCGAGACCGCGCGAGGGCATTTCCCCGGCCACCACGGGTTTCACCGGGCAGCCGCCGACAAACGCCGTGCACACATCCGTGCCGCCGCTGATGGCGGCGATCATGACATCGCTGCCGACGTGTTCGTTGATCCAGTGGTAGGACTCCGGCGACAGCGGCGAGCCGGTCGAACCGATGCTGCGCAGGGCACTCAGGTCGGCAAGTTCGGCGGGCTCGATGCCGGCCTTCTTGCAGCTGTCGTAATAGGCGGCGCCGGCGCCGAAGAAGGTGACGCCGGATTCCGCGGCGAAGCGCCACAGCGCGCCCATGTCGGGATAGCCGGGACTGCCGTCGTACAGACACAGCGACGAGCCGACCAGAAGGGCGCTGATGAGGGTGTTCCACATCATCCAGCCGGTGGTGGTCATCCACATGTAGCGGTCATCCGGGCCGAGATCGATGTGCAGACTGGCGTGTTTCAGCAGCTCCAGCAGGATGCCGCCCTGACCGTGCACGATCGACTTCGGCATGCCGGTGGTACCGGATGAGTACAGCACCCACAGGGGATGCTCGAAATCGACCTGTTCGAAATCGATATCGACATCATCGGCGCAGAGTGATGCAAAATCATGGCTGTTTTCCAGCGCAGCGTCGGTATCGAGGTAGGGCAGGAGGATGGTGTACTGCAACGTCGGCAGTCCTTCGCGCAACTGGCACACCACGTCCAGGCGGTCGAAATCCTTGCCGCCGTAGCGGTAGCCGTCGACCGTGATCAGCACCTTCGGATCGATCTGGCTGAAGCGGTCAAGTACGCTGTTGGTGCCCATGTCCGGCGAACAGCTGGACCAGATGGCGCCGATGCTGGCGGTGGCGCAGAAGGCGACGATGGTCTCCTCGATGTTGGGCAGATAAGCGACGACACGATCGCCCGGCACAACGCCCATGCCACGCAGCGCGGCGGCCAGGGAAGTGATCTGACGTCGCAATTCGCCCCAGGACAGGGTCTGCAGCTCGCGCAGTTCGGAACGTGAGTAGATGGCGGTCTTGTCCGCATCTGCTCCGTGATTGAAGCGGAAGATCTGCTCGACCAGATTCAGCTTCGCCCCCTCGAACCAGTGCGCGCCGGGCATGACGTGCGTGTCGAGCACATTCGAGTACGGTTGCGAATGGGGCACGTCGAAGTACTCCCACATCGTCGCCCAGAAGCCTTCCACATTGTCGACCGACCATTGCCAGAGAGCCTCGTAGTCATCGTCGAAATCGAGACCATGCCGGTCCGCCAGCCAGCGCGTGTAGGTTCGCATGTTGCAGTCATTCAGACGTTCCCGGCCGGGGCGCCAGACAATGTCGATTTCTTCATCGGCCATGCTGCTCAACTCCTGCTCATGGTGATCGGTATCCTGGTCAGGATGCCATTGTCTGCCCGCCGCTGCATGCCGAATAGCGTTCAGGGCATGGAAGCAATCGAGCAAGAGCTCAGATAGGGCGCAATCTTGAAGTTGTTTCAAGAATCAGAAATATGGGGCAACTTCTTGTAATTCAATGTCTGGTGACGACCACGCTGCATTTACAACTGCAAATGCTCGGCTACGAAATCCATGTCCTTGTCACCGCGTCCGGACAAATTGACCAGAATGGTGGCGTCCGGTGCCAGCGTGGCGGCTGTGTGCATGGCCCAGGCCACGGCATGAGCGCTTTCCAGCGCGGGAATGATGCCTTCGCGGCGTGACAGTGCGAGAAACGCGTCCAGGCATTGCTTGTCATCGATGGCTTCATATTGCACGCGGCCGAGATCCCTGAGATGGCTGTGCTGTGGCCCGACGCCGGGATAATCCAGGCCGGAGGCAATGGAATACACCGGCAGGGGGTTGCCGTCATCATCCTGCAGGTTGTAGCAGGCAAAACCGTGCAGTGAGCCCTTACGTCCCAGCGTCAGCGTGGCGGCGTGCTGATCGGTATCCAGGCCCTTGCCGGCCGGTTCGACACCGACGAGCTGCACAGCCTCGTCCTGCAGAAATGCCGTGAATATGCCCATGGCATTGGAGCCGCCACCGACACAAGCAGCGACGAAATCGGGCAGGGCGCCCGTTTCCCGCAGGAACTGCTCACGTGCTTCAACACCGACGATCTGCTGGAAATCGCGCACCATGCGCGGGAACGGATGCGGCCCGACGACCGAGCCGATGGCATAGAAAAAGTGCTCTGGATCACGCAGATATTCCTCGAAGGCACTGTCCACGGCGTCCTTGAGCGTGCGCGTGCCGCGGGAGACGGGCACGACATCGGCATTCAGCACCTTCATCTTGGTGACGTTCGGGTGCTCCTTGGCGATGTCGACTTCGCCCATGTGGATTTCGCAGGGCATGCCCACCAGTGCACAGGCCGTGGCAAGCGCCACGCCATGCTGGCCGGCGCCGGTTTCCGCCAGCACCTTGGTCTTGCCCATGTACCGTGCCAGCAGTGCTTCGCCGAGGCAGTGATTGATCTTGTGCGCGCCGGTGTGGTTCAGATCCTCGCGCTTGAGCCAGATCTGTGCGCCGCCGCAGGCCGCGGACAGCTGTCGGGCATGAAAGATCGGACTGGGCCGGCCCACGTAGTGCTTGTGCAACCAGGCCAGTTCGTCCGTGAACGCACTGGTATGCCGTATTTCCTCATAGGCGGCGTTGATGTCGTCCATCACCGCTTTCAGTTCCGGCGGGACAAGCTGGCCGCCATATTCGCCGAACCAGCCGTCGGCATCCGGCATATGATCGAGATCGGTTCTCATGGGTCGATTTTCCGGTGAGGTGTGCTGTGCGTTTCAGGTTGCGGACGTTAGCAGAACCTTCCGGGGCTGCCAATTGTCGGTGTCATTGGTGTGGTCGGCCCAGTGGCACGGTGCCGGTGATGCTGCACGCATGTGCCGACATGATTCCGGAATGGATCTGCATGCGGGCGAGAAAGGACATGTATGTCTGGAGTCTGTCCTGATCCGTAAACATGTTATTTAACATAATATACATTATGAACATATTTAGCTGCTACAAGATAACATGCAAATCGCGAAGCGCCGCTATTCCAGCCCTGATCTCATCGTGGCAAATGCACGCCCGGCAGCGCGGCCATTCCTGATGCGTTTGCGCCAATCGCTTGTGTGGGCCTCAATGCGGCTGACGGCATCTCATATGTGCAAACAAATGACTTCGGATTGTCCCGACGCAGCAACCACGTGCTCTGGCGCCCCGAATGAATCGTGATGCTTCTTCGGTCGTCGGCAGCGGCAATTTTTACCCCGCCATACTCCGCGTCCGGGTTGCTGGTGCCTTCGGCTGCGTCAGCGTGATCAGTTCACGGCTTTCGCGAAAGTCGGCGAACGATTGATGCAGTGCCGGTCTGTGCGGCCAGTGATACTCGACGGCGAGCTCCTGTGGTCTGTAGACAGCGGTATACAGCGTACCGAAAGCACGGTCGTAGCGGGTGCGATAGATCGGCGGTTGCAGGAAACGATTGAGGAATGTCCGGCTCGTTTCGTTTGCATCGGTCAGATGCTCTTCCAGGAACGCACGTCGCTCGATGCTGGCGCTCATGCGTTCATAGGCTTTCCATTCGATCCGGTCCTGATGATTGGTGCTGACGCGCAGGCGTGAAAAGCGTGGCTTGCGTCCCGGCGTCAGGTATGCCGTGGTATAGGCGTGATTGCTGTCGAGAATCGTCACGTTGTAGGCCATGTGCACCGGAATGCGGCGCAGCGTCTCGCAAGCCTCGAGCATGGTGTCACAGGTCTCGAGTATGTAGCGCAGCACCAGCGGGATGCCGAAGCCGTCACCGGTGGCCTTGTTGCCGCCGAATGCCAGTGACACGGCCAGTCCGGCATCGTTCATGCCGTCCAGAACACCCCACAGGCAATCGGTTATGGCGATCACCGGTCGGCGCCAGCAACTGTACAGCAGAGTCCATTCAAACAGCTCGGGGCTGTAATCATAGTTGCGGATCAGCATCGGCCGCTGGCCGTCCCAGACCGCCTGTGAGCAGCCGAGCAGATATGGCGGCGGCCGATAGAAGCTCAGAAAGCGTGCTGCCAGATCGCCGCCGCCGGCCAGTTCCACGAGTTGCTCGTAGGTCGATGCCAGCTCCGGCATGTTGGTGTGCAGTTTTTTCGATGAGGTGACATAGCCGGGTCGTGCCTGCTGCCCCTGCGACAGGAACCAGCCCTTGTATTGCGGCCAGTGCTTGTCGAACAGGTGCTGCCACTTGGGCCCGGGTTGCTGCTCGTGAACCGAGCGCATGACAAAGGTTCGCGTTGTTCCGGATGGTTCAGGCGTATGCATTGTTACAACAGCTTGAAGGATCCCGGCGCCGGATTGGCTCGCAGCGCACCGGGGGCCAGATGTGCGACGTTGGCATCATCCGGCGATGCCGCGTGAAAATGTGATTTGATGCCTCGAATCCAGGCCCGGGCACGCTCGGTCAGTTCGAAATCATCCGTCATCATGCGGCCGCGGCTGACCAGAATGCCCAGATCCGCGCCCTTGTACCAGTAGCTGCCGGCGCCAGCGATGCGGATGAACAGCGCCTCGTATTCGGTCTCCACATGGTAACGATGCGTATCGTAGCGCGAGAAGCTGATTTCGCCCTGCCCGTCCATGCACCAGATGCCGGTCGGCGGCGCCTGCGTGATGACATCCACTGAATCCTCAGTGTGCTTGATGACCAGCTGGCTCCAGTTGTCGATATTGTCGGGCTCCGTCCAGCGCTTGTTGAGTGCATCGGTGTCGATTTCGTAATCGATGTCCATCCACTCGAGCAGGTGGAACAGGATCAGCGGCATGTCCGACAATGCGAAGGCGGCATGATTGGTGATGGAACTGGCGCCGGTGATGCGCGGATTCATTTCGCCCAGATACAGCTTGCCGGTGTCCTCGTCAATGAGGAAATCCAGCTCGAAATAACCGTGGTAGCCTTTCTCCTTGAGGGCATCGCCCATGGCGACGGTCCAGTCGCGTGCCTGTTCAGTGATCTCGTGGCTGAATGGGTCGGGAAAGATTTCATTGCCGCACCAGCCACCCTTGTAGGGGGTCAGCTCCTCGAAGCCCACCAGCTCGGTCATGATGGGTGCGACCAGCGTGCCGTGGCGCGTGACGCAGGCTTCCACAGCAGTGCCGCGCGGTTTGATGCGCTTCATGATCTTGACTTCACCGGCATCGACGATTTCTTCGGCATGCCGATCCCAGTCCTCCTCCGTGGAGATCATGAAGGTGGTGTGGCCGGAGTCGCCATAGGCCGTCTGCACCACCAGATCCGGCCCCAGTTCTGCGGAGACTGCACGCAACTCCTCATAGGAGCCGGCCCGTGCCAGCACGTTTGGCACGCATTCCACACCGGCGGCCTCGGCAACGCGGGTGGTGATGAGCTTGTCATCCAGATCGTTGCGTAGACGCGCCGGCGGCAGGCAGACCTCCAGGCCCAGCTCCTGGGCAAGTTCCTCGGTCTTTTCGTCGAACATCAGGAAGATTGCCTTGCCCGGGCCATTGCTGCGGACATAATCGGCGACGGCCTTATGTTCCAGCAGGTAGTTGTTGATGTCCTCTATGCTCTCGAACTCGTCGTGTTCGATTTCCGGCGGCACGAACACGTTCGGATGCTGGCCGTCAAAGCAGTCTATGTAGTTGATGAACTTGAAGCGGTGTACCCACTCGTCGATGCCGAGCAGGTTGAAGTTGGTTGCGCTGATGAAATAGATCGGCGTTTCGTTGCGCCGGAAGTAGCGCCGGATGTCCGGCAGGCCCTGCAGGGTTCTGTTGGATTGCCTTGGCTGATCTTGCGTTTTAACGACCATGGGCTGCCTCCCGAATTGCAGGCTTGTGAACACTATCTGCAGGCCGCGCAGCAAATTGTCAAACAGCGGACTGAACAGGTCCTGGCTCCGTTGTGGTGTCAGCATCCATACGCCCCGGTTTCTGTAGTGGGCCCAGTGAGTTCAGATACGGCGTGGTGCCTTTGTCATAGACCGGAAAACGCACTGGCGTATCACGCAGACTCTTCAGCGGCTGGCCGAGCGTGAGGATGCCCCGCTCCCGGCTGCGGCGCACATTGTCAAAGTCGATTTCCAGCGGAATGAACTCCTCGTTGCTGCCGGCTTCATGCAGCACATGACCATTGGGCCCGCAGACGATGGAACGACCGTAGCCCCCTGCTCCGATGCCGTTGATGTCGAACACGTAACACTGGTTGGTCGCCGCCATGGCGCGGCTGATGGACAATTCCACGTCACGGTCGATCGAAGGTGTCATGGTGGGTCGCAGGATGACCTCGGCGCCCATTGATACCAGCGTGCGGGCCACTTCCGGAAACCACAGGTCGTAGCAGATCGTCATGCCGAAACGTCCGGCACCCGGCACATCGAAGACAAAGAATTCGTTGCCCGGCGAGATACCGCTTTCGTAAGGGTCGAACAGGAACATCTTCCGGTAGCGGCCGATGACGACGCCATTCGGATCGATGATCGACGAGGTATTGTAGATGCGGCCATCATTGCTGCGTTCGTGTATCGAACCGGATATCAGCCAGATCTTGTGCTCGGCCGCCATCTCGGCGAGTGCGTTCTCCCACGGCCCCGGCAATGGCTGTGCCGCGCTCGGCAGCGGTCCGCAGGCCGCCAGTTCACTGAATACGACCATCTGCACCCAGGGATAGACGGACATGAGTGAGTTCAGCCGTACTCGCATCGCCTCGATATTGGGCTGTGTCGAGGAAACGTTCATCTGAATACCGGCAATGGTGAAAGGCGTCATAATTTCTTGTTCCCGAACTCTGTTTGTCATGATGGCGGCTTTCTGTCTCCCCCCGCCACATGGGACCGATTTCCGGGCGAATTGCCATTTCGGCATATCGTTATTCCGGCAGGATCTGGGCCACTTTATCGGAAATCCGGCTATTCAGCCAACTCCCTTGTCAGCGTCTGTTCAGTGAACACGAGCAGACCCAGCTCCGGACGATAGCCGTGCACCTCCTTGACATCGAGCGCCTGCAAAAAGGCCAGGATTTCCTCGTTCACGATCTGCCCTGGCACCAGAATGGGGAAACCAGGTGGATACGGGGTCACGAAGTTGGCTGAAACAAATTCATGTCCTTGTTTTATTTTTCCTTGCAATTCGTTGTTATCAAAACGAATATACTCTGTATTGTCATTGTCGTAACCGAGATAGAAGGCACGCCGCATGTCGCCCTCGGGCGTTGTGCTGTCGGCTGTGGTGCGAAAAGCCTGATGAAAGCGGCTGAAATCCGGCAATGGTGGCAGATCCTCGGTTAGTGATTTGACGCGCTGGCGGATGATGGCCCGTTCCGGGCGATTGCTGTCATCCCATTGGTGATCAAAGGTCTTGGCCATGCGGATGAGCACATCGATCAGATAGGCTATGGAGCTGCGCGTGGTGCCGATATTGGTCATGAACAGCACGGTGTTGCGCGACGTCTTGTTGATCTGGATGCCGAACTGGTTCATCAGATATTCGTTCTTAAAGGTATCGCCGTCGACGCCGGTATGCCCGATCGACAGCGTGACCCGTGTCGGATCGACCACGAATTCATCCCTGGCCCAGGCCTCCTCCATGCGATGCCAGCCTTGTTGCCGGTCGTAATAGGTCGACACGCCCGACTGGCGATATTGCTCAGGCACCATGTCGCTGTTGATCAGCGGGCGGAAGTATTTCTTCAACAATGGGTGGTTATACAGTTGTTCGCGCAAGGAAAGTGCCGTTTCGACCTGCTCGTGCACCAGCTTGAAACCCTCCATTTCCGCCTGCATGCGGCCGACATCGAGCGACGCCAGAATCTGGTAATTGGGCGAGGTCGAGGTGTGGGTCATGTAGGCTTCGTGGAAGTTCTCCTCCGATTTCTGCCCGTAGTCCTGGTCGTAGATGTGGATCATCGAGCCCTGGCGCAGCGAGGTGAGGGTCTTGTGCGTGGAGTGCGTGGCATAGACGCGTATGCGCACCTGCTCGGGATCCGGCATCAGCCGGCGGTCGAGCCAGGTGGCATCGTCCGTCGGATCGGCCTGTTCGAAGGCCGCACGCCATTGCGCGTACTCCTGCGCATAAGTGTCGCTCCTGTAGCGTTCCTTCAGGGTGTGCGCGGCATGCATGGCGGTGCGTGGCCGGTAGGTGGGATTGAAGGTGGCGAAGGCGAACCATGCTTCATCCCACAGGAAGATCAGATCCGGCTTGATGGCCAGACATTCTTCCATGACCCGCCGCACATCATAGACGATGCCGTCGAACGTGCAGTTGGTCAGCAGCAGCATCTTCACTTCGTCGAGACGGCCGGCGCGCTTGTAGGTCAGCAGCGTCTGCTTGATGGTGCGCAGTGGCACTGCACCGTACATGGAGTATTCGTTGATGGGATAGGAATCCAGATAGCAGACACGGGCGCCGGCCAGCACCATGCCGTAATGGTGGGACTTGTGGCAGTCGCGGTCGATCAGCACGACATCACCCGGCTTGATCAGCCCCTGCACCACGATCTTGTTGGCCGTGGAGGTGCCGTTGGTGACAAAAAAGGTCTCGTGCGCACCGAAGGCCCGCGCCGCGTATTGTTGTGCCTTCTTGATCGGGCCGTAGGGTTGCAGCAGCGAGTCCAGGCCGCCCGAGGTGGCGGAGCTTTCCGCCAGGAAGATGTTGATGCCGTAGAAATCGATCATGTGCCCGGCCCAGTGCGAGCGGGCGACCGACTTGCCGCGGGATATGGGCAGGGCGTGAAACACGCCGGTGGGCCTGCGGCTGTAATCGCGCAGGGCATCGAAAAATGGTGTGCGGTAGCGCTCGTCAATGGCCCGCAGGATGGTCTGGTGTTGCTCGATGTAGTCGGTTTCGCGGTAGAAGATGCGGTTGAAGAAACGCAAATCACGGCTGGCCGTGGTTTCGACATCACCGTTGCTGACCAGGAACAGATCGATCTCCGGACGCAGATCGTGGATGACGCGGCCCAGCAGGATGCTGCGCTCGGCCTCGGAAGCATTGTCCACATCCATGTCGGGCAGGAATTCCAGGTAGTTGCGCAGCGCGCTGAGGCCATATTCCGACTTGTGCGGGAATTCGTAACGCACCAATGTCGCCTGGATATTTGGATTGACCAGCACGGCGATCAACGCGTCCTCGAAGCTGCGCACGATGACCACATCGTAGATGAACTTGTCCTCGGCACGGCGCATCTTGCGGAAGGCATCGCGCACCACACTGCCCTCTTCCGGCGACAGATTGTCGACTATGAGCAGCTCGAAATATGGCGGCGTTTCCTGATTGAAGTCCGGGTGCCCGCGCCGGAATCGATCCAGGGCTTCTCGATTTTCCGCGTCTTCGGCTTCGCTGTCAGTAAGATCCAGCGGCTGCCGCCGATAGGACTCGCTCACCAGCGCGCGCAGCACGCGCTTCGCCGTCTTTTCCAGCTGCACGTACTGACGCTGATTGAACAGCGACCACAGGTAGTGGAAATCCTCGCGCGTCAGTACCGCGTGGTAGGCCTCGATGATCTCCAGGCGTGTCAGATTGATGCGAACGGTCTTGAGCAGCCGTCGGGTACGCCCGGAGCCCTGCAGACGCAGCAGGTCGGCAAGATCGCGTGTCAACCGATTCCAGGTGTCCGCGCGCAGATGGGAAATCCTGTGGTAGAAGCCCAGTGCTGTGTGTGGCACTCCGGTTTGATTCATTTTATGCATCGCGCCGCCCATTGCGGAACATGGCTGCCTGCGCGACGGTTCAGCGCAGACCTTCCGAATGATAAAACGTCATTCACCAGCGGCTTGTCAAGTAAGCGGGCAGGCGGTTCATGCCGACGGCGGCGCGCTTTGAGCACCCAGCGGCGGCCTGCAACGGGTCCCGTTCCGCTCGCTGCAAAGCGACACTCAATACACGCCCTGCTCGATCATGGCATCGGCAACGCGGCGGAAACCGGCGATATTGGCGCCCATGACCAGATTGCCCGGCTGGCCGAATTCGCAGCCGGTTTCGCTGCAGCGCCTGTAGATGTCGGCCATGATATCGCGCAAAGCCGTGTCGACCTTGCGTCGCGACCATTGCGTCATGCCGGCATTCTGCTGCATTTCCAGCTGGCTGGTGGCAACGCCGCCGGCATTGGCCGCCTTGCCCGGACCATAGGCTATGCCGGCGTCCAGAAAGCGGTCGACTGCAGTCGGCGTGCAGGGCATGTTGGCGCCCTCGCTGACGCATTTGACACCGTTTTCGAGCAGCGCCTCGGCATCCTTCGCGTCCAGCTCGTTCTGGGTGGCACAGGGAAACGCGGCACCGGCCGGGATGCGCCATATGGCGCAGCCATCCTCCGGATAGTCGGCGACCGGAATGAAGGTGGCGCCTTCGTGATAGTCGAGATATTCGCTCAGGGGCCGGTAGTTCTCTTCCTTGAGATATTTCAGGGTGGCGAGATCAATGCCGCTCGGGTCGTGCAGCGTGCCGCAGGAGTCCGAGCACGCCACGGGCAGCGCCCGCAGATGGTAGAGCTTCTCGATCGTGTAGATGGCCACGTTGCCGGCTCCCGAAACCAGGCATAGATGGCCTTCCAGACCCTGGCCGCCGGCGTTGAGCATGTTCTCGGCGAAATACACGCAACCGTAGCCGGTGGCTTCCTTGCGTACCAGGGAACCGCCCCAGGTCAGCCCCTTGCCAGTCAACGCGCCTTCATGGCGCTGTGTCAGCCGCCGATACTGGCCATACATATAGCCGATCTCGCGTGCGCCGACGCCGATATCACCCGCCGGCACGTCGATATTGGGGCCGATATGGTGGTGCAGCACTGTCATGAAGGATTGGCAGAAGCGCATGATTTCGGCATCCGAGCATTGCCTGGGATTGAAATCCGCCCCACCCTTGCCGCCGCCGATGGGCAGACCGATGAGAGCATTCTTGAAGATCTGCTCGAAGCCCAGGAACTTGATGACACCGGAATTGACATCCGGATGAAAGCGCAGCCCGCCCTTGTAGGGGCCGAGTGCCGAGTTGAATTGCACGCGATAACCCTTGTTGACCCGCACGCGACCGGCATCGTCCATCCAGGCCACCCGGAACAGGATCTGTTTCTCCGGCTCGACCAGCCGCTCTACGATGCCGTGGCGCGCATAGCGATCATCCTGCTCCAGCAGCGGCTGCAGGGACTCCAGGATCTTCTCCGTGGCCTGGTAGAATTCGGTCTGTGCCGGGCTGCTCTTGCGCAGCGCGGCGAGCGTGTCATGAATGTATGACATGGCGCATTTCCTGCAAAGTCACGACCGAATCATACATGGTACGCGGGCCTGATCACGATCAGGCAGATTCCGCGGTTGCATGTCCATCGGCGCGCTGGCGCGCTTCGCGCAGGCCGTACCAGGAATGTGCAGCCACGGTCAGCAGGATGATCGCGCCGCCAGCGAAAGTCAGCGACGGTGGCACCTCACCCAGCACCAGCCACACCCAAACCGGCCCCATTACGGTTTCTATGAGCAGGAACAGCGCCACTTCCGGCGAGGGCAGATAACGCGTCGCCGAAGCGATCAGCACCATCGCCACCGGCATCTGCACCAGGCCCATGACGGCGAGCGCAGCATAGCTGGACAAGGCCAGGGACAGTGGCTCAGCCTGCGGCCATGCGACCAGCGCGGCGAGCAGGCCGCTGGCACAGACGACGGTCATGCGGTCGATGTGCGGAAAGCGGCGCAGTATGGTCAGCGATGTGCCCATGAAAATGGCCATGGCCACTGCACTCAGGTCGCCGAGCAACGTGCCGGCGCCGATGGAGCCGCCGAAGATCACCAGCACGCCGGCACAGGCGCTGAAGATGGCGCCCCAGGTGCGCATGCGTATCCGCTCATGCAGAAACAGCCAGGAAAACAGCGCCGCGAAGAATGGCGCACTGCTGAGAATCACCACCGTATTGGCGACCAGCGTGTTCGACACCGATATGACGAACAGCGTCATGTTGGTGCCGTAGGTCAGGGCCACGATAAGGGCAGCCAACGCCTGGCCACCCGTGGCCGGCAACCAGCGGGAGCGCGGCCCGCGCATGAGCTGATACATCAGAATGGAAAGGAAGATCAGCAGGCCGCGCCAGAAGACGACATTCCATTCCGAGGTATCCGCCAGCCGCACCAGCAACGCGTCAAAGCTGATGAGCAGTGTGCCCGAAGCGGCGATGACAACACCACGAATGTGATTTTCGGCAATGGCCGGCATGATGTTTCCTGATCCGGAAGACGGGGTCGAGCAGGCAGCGAGACCGCCGTGATACGGAATTATGCCACGTGATCAGCATATGGCGCCGACGTGGCGAGCCATCGCCGCCTCCGATGAAGCCGGGGCGGCGGCGATGGCGCACGCACTACAGATGGACGGCTCAGGTGGCTCAGGTGTTGTCGATGCCCGGATGGAAGCTCTTGACGCGGCGCAGTGTGGCGCGGTCGGTGTGATGCATCACACCGATTTCGGTGATGTCGAGCACCAGGTCGGAATCGTAGCTGAAACTGCCGTCGTCGTGGAACGTGAAAGTGCTTTCAAAGCTCTTGATCTGGGCACGCTCCATCAGATACTTGTTTTGCAGGATGCCGTAGGAGTCCTCACCGGGCATGGCCTTGAAATGCAGTTCCTTGTCGTGCGGGCCTGCCTCGGCACCGGCCAGGATGGCAATGCCACGACCGAAGACGACCACGCGCATGACCTGACCGTTGGCCTTGTCCCACAGCAGAAAGCCCACCTCATCATGGAACGGGTCCATGGCTTCCTCGCCGTGGCGCCAGTCCGTCATGCGGTAGTTCAGCCCCTCCAGCAGCTGATCACCGTTGTGCTGCGCCGGGATGGGCTTGAACCACGAGCTTTCAAAGTAGCTGGTCTCGGTGATTTCGTCATCGATATGCCGGTAGGAAACGTCGACGCCGTCGTTGCCCTCCCAGTGACCGACCAGCGGAGTCAGCGGTCCGAGCTTCTGCGGACCCTGTATGTCTGCCATTGTTTCTGCTCCTCGGGAGTTACACAAAGTATGGGACTCTAGCGTTTTGCCGCAGCGACGACAAGCGCGCCTGTAGTGGTATCGGCGTCTGCGGCGACCGGCGCCCTGCCCGTAACCCGTGATGCGGAAACGGCAAGACTATGCGGTCGTTGCCCAGGCCGCGCGAATGAGCCGCGCGCGTGCCTCCGGATCGAGACGACGCACATTGGCGCAGTCGCTGCGATGCACGGCAATGCCATCGTGCCGAGTGATGTACCCAATAATGGCATCCTTCGTGTCCGGCTGGCAGCAGCCGGCCAGCCGCGTCACCAGATTATCGACGCCATCGATGATGACCTGCCGCGATGCGCGACTGCCGGTGGTGCCATGCCGGGTTGCCGGCTCGGCCGCGGTCTCGATCCTGGGCCGTGGCTGCTGCCGACACAGCAGATGGGCGATCTGCGTGGCGGTGAATTCACCGCGGCCGATGGCAGCCAGAAACTCGTTCAGCGTGGCAAAATCCGCATGGCGCGCGAGTTCCTCCATGCGCAGTGTGCGCTCACCACCGTGACGACGCAGCTCTCGCTCCAACTGGGTGCGGCCGTCAGCGACATTGCGATCGAAGTCACGCGAACGGAACCAGGCCCGTACCCGGGCGCGGGCGCGCGACCCGGCCAGGTAGCCGAGTTCCGGGTTCAGCCAGTCGCGGCTGGGTGCGGCATTGTTCGCCGTTAGTACGGCCACGCGGTCACCGGTTTCCAGCTGATGCGTCAACGCCACCATCTTGTCGTTGACGCGCGCGCCGCGACAGTGATGGCCGATCTGGGTGTGAATGTGGTAGGCAAAATCGAGCGGTGTGGCGCCGCGCGGCAGGTCGATCACATCACCCTGCGGTGTCAGTACGTAGACGCGATCCTCGAACAGTTCGGTGCGGTGGCGCTCAATGGGGTCGTACTCTCCCGCTTCCGTCTGCGCCCAGTGCAGCAGCTCGCGCAGCCATGCCACCTTGGCGTCGAAAGAGGCATCGTGCCGGCCGCCCTCCTTGTAGCGCCAGTGGGCCGAAACGCCGAGTTCCGCCTGCTCATGCATTTCGTGGGTGCGCAGCTGGACTTCCAGATTGCGACCATCCGGGCCGCGTACCACGGTATGCAGGGAACGATAATTGTTCGCCTTGGGCGCGGCGATGTAATCGGTGTATTCGGCGGTGAGCGGCGTCCAGAGTTCGTGAATCACGGTCAGTGCCTCGTAGCACTGCGTTACCGTGTCCACCAGCACTCGAAACGCCCGGATGTCGAACAGGCCGTCGAAGTCGAGCCCCTTCTGTTGCATCTTGCTCCAGATGCTGTAGATGTGTTTCGGTCGCCCGAGAATCTCGGCCTGAATGCCGGCCGCGTGCAATGCCGCTGCCATGCGTCTGCGCAGCATCTCGATCTCGTCTTCACGTTCGGTGCGACGGGCCGCCAACAGTTGCGCAATTCGGTGGTAGCTGTCCGGTTCCAGAATGCGAAGGCTCAGATCCTGCAGAGCCCACTTGAATTCGCCGATGCCGAGGCGATTGGCCAGCGGCGTGTACAGGTCGAGCGTCTGGCGCGCCATGTGCCGCAATGCCGTTGCCGAGAGTTGGCCCGGATGCCGCAAGTCGACGAGGCGCACGGCCAGGGCGATGAAGACCACGCGAATATCGCGCGCCATGGCCAGCAGCATCTTGCGCAGTGCTTCGACCTGCCCTTCGCGCTTGGGATCGAGCCGGCTCAGGGCATCGATTTTCGCCGCGCCGTCGATCAACTCCGCCACGGCGGTACCGAACTCGCCGGCCAGCTGACGGCGTTCGAATGCCTGCAGATGCGGCAGGCCGTGCAGCAATCCGGCAATGAGAATGTCACGATCGGGGCTCATTCCGGCCAGCAGACCGGCAACGGCGCGACCGTGCATGCAGTACGTCATGCCGGTATTGCGTTCGCCTGCGCCATAGACGGCATGCGCCATTTCCCAGGCATGCTGCAGCACGCCCTGCGCCTCGGTGTCGAAAGCGCATGGCAGGGACTGCAGCCACTGGGTGAACGTGGCATTCGTGGCTGCCGGGTTCTGATACGCTATATCCACATCCAGCCTGTTTTCAGCACTGTTGTACAAGACGCGGCTGCCGCTGCATCAGCCGCTCCGGAGAAGAGCACATGCGCCGGGAAACGGCTGCTCCCGACCCCTGGATCGCGCGTTTCGCGCCGGCAGTGGTGCCCGGCGGGACAGTGCTTGATGTGGCCTGTGGCAGCGGGCGCCACAGCCGCCTGTTCCTGGCCCGGGGCCATCCCGTCACCGCCGTCGATATCGACCCTGGACGCCTGCAATTGTTCCCGGGCCAGCCGCGGCCGGAACTGGTGACGGCGGATCTGGAAAACGATCCCTGGCCGTTCGTGAAGTGGCGTTTTGCTGCAGTGGTGGTCGTCAACTATCTCTGGCGGTCGATACTGCCCCGCATCCTCGACACCGTCGATGCAGGTGGCATGCTGTTGTAGGCCACCTTCGAGCGCCACCCGGCAGGTAACGGCGGCACGTCGAATCCGGCTTTCCTGCTCGAGCCCGACGAGCTGCAAACCACGCTGCCACGGGACTTCATCATTCATGCGCATGCAACCTGCCGGCGTCGGCACGCCGACGGTCGCACTGCCGTTCGGCAACAGGTCTGTGCCATTCGCAAATCTGTTGTCTGACGCCGGCACCAACCGGTGAGCCGAGTGTAACGCAACCACCGCCTGCGGCTCCATATCGATTCCTTCCATGCATATTACCTCCAGGTCTTGTCGAATCCGCTAGAATGGCTGCTTTTTGAGTTCCGGGACTACGCATTGATACGGCTCGAGTCTATAGCCAAGACCTTTGTCCAGAAGGAGCAGGCCATCGAGGCGCTTGTCGACATCGACATGGAAATTGCCGCAGGGTCGATCTACGGCATCATCGGTCGCTCCGGTGCCGGCAAGAGCACCCTGATTCGTCTGTTCAACCTGCTGGAGCAGCCTACTGCAGGCAGCATCGTCATCAACGGTCGCGAGATCACCCGTCTGAAAGGTGTCGCCCTGCGCCGCATGCGGCACTCCATGGGCATGATCTTCCAGCACTTCAATTTGCTGTGGTCGCGCACCGTGCTCGACAATGTCTGCCTGCCGCTGCGCCTGGTCGGCGTGCCGCGCCGGCAGCGTCGCGCCCGGGCCCGGCAGCTGCTGGCAATGGTGGGCCTGGAGGATTATGCCCGCAGCTATCCGGCGCAACTGTCCGGCGGTCAGAAGCAGCGTGTCGGCATCGCTCGGGCGCTGGCCAACGAGCCCGAGATTCTGCTGTGCGACGAGGCCACCAGCGCACTCGACCCGGAAACCACGCAGTCGATCCTGGAGCTGCTGGCGGACATCAACCAACGGCTGGGCATCACGATCGTCATGATCACGCACAGCATGGATGTGATTCGTGCCGTATGCGATGAGGTGGCTGTCCTTGATCAGGGCAGGCTGATTGAACAGGGCCCCGTGATCGATGTTTTTCTGCATCCGCAGCACGCGGTGACACAGTCGCTGTTGCTGGAAAGCAGTGGCAGCATCGATGCCGAGGCCTGGAAGGCCTTCGCCGCGGACACCCGGCAACGCATCGTGCGCCTGAGTTATCGCGGCGAAACCACGGCGCAGCCCCTGATCAGCCAAGCTTCCAAGAGCCTGGATGCCGACATCAGCATCCTGCAGGGCACGGTCAGCAAGCTCAAGAACATCGCCTACGGCCAGCTCATCATCGCCATTCACGCCGACGCTTCGCGTTACGAAGCGATCGAAACCTTTTTCCGCACGAACAACGTCGATTACGAGGTGTTGCAACCATGATCGGGATTGACATGGACTGGGGGCTGATCGGCATTGCCACGCTGGATACCGTGCGCATGACCGGCTGGTCGCTGTTTCTGTCCGTGGTCATCGGCCTGCCGCTGGGCGTGTACCTGTTCCTGTCCGGCGAAGGCCAGCCGCTGCAGAATCGTTTCCTGTACCAGGGCCTGTCCGTGGTGGTCAATGTGCTGCGCTCGGTACCCTTCATCATTCTGCTGATTCTGCTCATTCCATTCACACGCCTCGTGGCCGGCACATCACTGGGCGTGCCCGGCGCCATCCCGCCGCTGGTGGTGGGCACGGCGCCCTTTTTCGCCCGCCTGGTGGAAAACCTGCTGCGCGAACTGGATCCCGGCATCATGGAGGGCTGTCGCGCCATGGGCGCCAACACGCGACAGACCATCTTCTACACTCTGCTGCCCGAAGCGACCACGGGACTGATCGGTGCCACCGTGGTCACCGCCATTGTCCTGATCAGCTATTCCGCCATGTCCGGTGTCATCGGCGGCGGCGGCCTGGGCGACGTCGCCATTCGGTATGGTTATCAGCGTTATCAGACCGATGTAATGTTCACCACGGTGGCCATTCTGGTCGTCATGGTGCAGGCCATCCAGATGGTGGGTGACTTTCTGGTGAGCAAACTCAACCGCAGATAAAATGCATTCAAAAAAGGAGTATAATGCTATGAAGCACAAAGTTATTACAGTTTCTGTCCTGCTCGCGGCACTGGCTTTTGGCGGCGCCGCGATGGCGGACGAGGATCTTAGTGTGGCGGCCACGCCAGTCCCTCATGCGGAAATTCTGGAGTACATCCAGCCGACGCTGCAGGAAGCCGGAGTCAATCTGGAAATCAAGGTTTTCACAGACTATGTTCAACCGAATGTTCAGGTTGAGGATGAACAGATCGATGCCAACTTCTTTCAGCACATTCCCTATTTGAACACCTTCAACGAGGAACACGGTTCGCATCTGGTCAAGGTCGGCGCCGTCCACATCGAACCGTTCGGCGCCTATTCCGCCAGCATCGACAACATCGACGAGTTGCCCGATGGCGCTCTGGTGGCGATACCCAATGACCCGTCCAACGCCGCTCGTGCCCTGCTGCTGATCCAGAAGCAGGGGCTGATCGAACTCGAGGATCCGGATGATCTGCTAGCGACGTCGCGCGACATTGTCGACAATCCGAAGAACCTGCAGTTCAAGGAGCTCGAGGCGGCCACTCTGCCGCGCGCGCTGGTTGATGTCGACATGGCTCTGATCAACACCAACTATGCGCTGGAAGCCGGTTTGAACCCCACCGCGGATGCACTGTTCATCGAGGATGCCGACTCGCCCTATGTCAATGTCATCGCGGTGAAGGCAGGCAATGAGGATGACCCGGCGGTACGGAAACTGGTTGATGCTCTGCACAGTGACGCTGTGCGTGAGTTCATTGAAACGGAATACGAAGGCGCAATCGTGCCCGTGTTCTGACATCGCAGTCGCGCAGTGCGCAAGTAAACTGCAGCATCCACGCGGCCGATTGGCGGATGCCATGCCACGGCGCGTGGATGCTGTCGGTGCCGACCCGCAGTGATATGCTGGACGCATGTCACAGTGGTATGCCAAGAACCTGGGTGACGGCATGATGGCCTATCTGCCACTGGCGGAAATCGAGACCGAATTCGAGTCGCGCTTCAACGCCGCCGGGCGCCCGGATGCCATGGCTGTATTCAAGCGCCACGAACTGGATGGCGGTCTGTTCTGCGATGTACGGGCGTTCATTTCGCCCGCTGCAGCCGAAGTCGCGAAGGCCTGCGGCGCAGTCCCCTGCCCGCGCCCCGATCCTGACGAACTGACCCTGGTTGCCGGCAATCGCGATTGCTGGACGACGCTGTTTGAAGACAGTCGCTGAGCACAGTGCCTGCGCAGCGTGCCTCAGGTACTGCCGGCATCTGCCTGCCAGCGCCACAAGCGCAGCAGAGCGACTAGCGCCAGCAGCAATAATGCACTGACCAGTCCCACCACTCCGGCCCAGCCGCCATGCGCCCAGAACAGACCACCGAGAGAGCCTATGACACTGGAGCCGATGTAATACGCCAGCAGATACAGCCCAGTGGCCTGGCCCTTGTCGTGGTCAGCCAGATGCCCGGCCCAGCCGCTGGCAATGCCATGGGAGGCAAAGAAACCGATTGTCAGCAATGCGATGCCGGTGACGATCAGCACCAGTGAACCGAACGCAGTCAGCAGCAAACCGGTCGCCATGACCACCAGCCCGGCGGCCAGTACACCGGCACGACCCTGACTGTCCGCCAGCCTGCCGGCGGTTATGGAGGCGGCCGTACCCAGCAGATAGACAATGAAGATGGCACCGATGACGCTGTTGTCGAGCGCGTAGGGTGGCGCCGACAGACGATAGGCGATGTAGTTGTAGACGGTGACGAAACCGCCCATGAGGGCGAAGCCGGTGACGAATACCCATGGCAGAGCGCCGTGACGCAAATGCGAGGCCATGGCAATGATATACCGTGACAGCCGTCGCCCCGGGCGTGGCCGGAAATTGCGCGAAGCCGGCAGCAACCGAGCGAAGATCAGGGTCGCCAGCATACCCGCAACGCCGATGGCCGCCATGGCCAGGCGCCAGCCACCGACATCGGCAGCCACCCCGCTGATGACACGCCCGGACATGCCGCCGATGGCGGTACCGCCGATATACAGCCCGGTGGCAAAACCGTGCGCCGAAGCATGCGTTTCCTCGGCCAGATAGGCCAGCGCCAGTGCCGGCACACCGCCCAGCGCGATGCCGGCCAGCGCGCGCAGCAACAGCAGCACGGGCCAATTCGGCGCCAATGCGCCCAGCACGCACAGCAGGGACGACGCCGCCAGGCACCAGCCCATCAGCCGTTTGCGGTTGATGGCCTCGGACACGAGACCGGTGAACAGAATGGAAAAAGCAAGCAAACCGGTGGTGATGGACAGCGACAGGCTGCTGACCGCGGGCGTGACGTGAAAATGCGCGGACAGCAGCGGCATCAGCGGCTGCACGCAATAGACCGAGGCAAAAGTCGCGAAGCCGGCGGCAAACAGTGCCAGGCTGGCGTTGCGAAAGCGCCGATCGCCTCGCGTCATGCTCGTCCGGCCGGCTACGGTGGCGCGGCTATCCTTTTCTTGCATTGTGCAATTATCGCACGACCCGGCCCTTGAATTTGCGTCGATCACCCTGATATTTCCCGTTCATTTTCACTGCCGGCACACTCTTGGGTTCGCCCCGGTCGCTGCCGGCCTGTCCGCAAGCTGCACAGGCATGACCAGCAATCTACGCAACATCGCCATCATCGCCCATGTGGATCACGGCAAGACGACCCTGGTGGATTGTCTGCTGCGCCAGTCCGGTACGCTCGCTGCGCGCAACGACGCCGCGGATCGCATCATGGATAGCGAGGATCTGGAACGCGAACGCGGCATCACCATAACGTCCAAGAATACCGCCATCGAATGGCGTGATCAGGACAACGCTGCGGATTACCGCATCAACATCGTTGATACGCCGGGTCACGCTGATTTCGGCGGCGAGGTCGAGCGCGTGCTGTCGATGGTCGATTCCGTGCTGTTGCTGGTGGATGCCGCCGACGGCCCCATGCCGCAGACCCGCTTCGTCACTGCCAAGGCGTTCGAACTGAACCTGCAGCCGATTGTGGTCATCAACAAGATCGACCGCGACGGCGCGCGCCCCGACTGGGTGCTGAACGAAACCTTCGACCTGTTCGATACGCTCGGCGCCAGTGACGAGCAGCTGGATTTCCCCGTCGTCTACACTTCCGCGCTGGGCGGCTATGCCGGCATGGACGACGACGTCACGGCGGGTGACATGACACCGTTGTTTCGTGCCATTGTGGAACATGTGGCGCCGCCGCCGGTCGACCCGGACGGGCCATTGCAGATGCAGATCACCACGCTCGACTACAACAGCTTCGTCGGCCAGATCGGCATCGGACGTATCACCCGGGGCCACCTGACACCGGCAATCGCCATATCGGTCGTCGACCGCGACGGTGATACGCGCCGGGCGCGGGTAGCATCGGTATTCGGCTTTCTGGGTCTCGACCGGGTTGAGACCGAGCGTGCACAGGCTGGCGATATCGTCGCCGTCACCGGCATGAACGACCTCGCCATTTCAGACACGCTGTGCGCCACTGACACGCCGCAGACCCTGCCCGCCCTGGCGGTGGATCAACCCACCATGTCGATGACATTCGAGGTCAACAAGTCGCCGTTTGCCGGCCTGGAGGGCAGATACCTGACCAGTCGGCAGATCCGCGAGCGGCTGGAACGCGAACTGAAATCCAACGTGGCGCTCGAGGTGAGCCCCACGGACGATCCGGATCGCTTCAAGGTGTCCGGTCGCGGTCTGCTGCACCTGTCCGTGCTGCTCGAGACCATGCGCCGCGAGGGCTATGAAGTGGCCGTGTCGCGACCGGAGGTGGTGATGCGGGAAATCAATGGCCGCCTGTGCGAGCCGCATGAGCTGCTGGTGTGCGATATCGAGGACGGCCACCAGGGCGCCGTCATCGACAACCTCAACCAGCGCCATGCCCGCATGCGCGACATGGTACCGGACGGCAAGGGCCGTACGCGGCTCGAATTCACCATTCCGGCACGCGGCCTGATCGGTTTTCAGACCGAATTCATGAGCCTGACATCCGGCACCGGCATCGTCACGCATGTGTTCGATCACTACGCGCCGATGGGCACGACCGACATCGGTCAGCGTCACAACGGCGTGCTCATTGCCAACGCAGCGGGCGACGCCGTGGCGTTCGCTCTGTTCAATCTGCAGGAGCGCGGCCAGATGATGGTGTCGCCGGGCGAAGCCATTTACGAAGGCATGGTGGTCGGCATCCACGCCCGCGACAATGATCTGACGGTCAATCCATTCAAAGCCAAGCAGCTGACCAACGTGCGCGCTGCCGGCTCGGACGAGAATGTCATTCTGACGCCGCCGGTGCGCATGTCGCTGGAACAGGCGCTGGAATTCATCAACGACGACGAACTGGTCGAGGTCACGCCGCAGGCCGTGCGCGTCCGCAAGCGCTGGCTGAAGGAGCACGAGCGCAAGAAGGCGAGTCGGGCGGCAGCGAATTTCTGAGCCGTCCCTCGGCACGCGGCAGCGGTCATCCCACGCCCGCAAACGGCTGCGCCCTTCCCCGGCGTGCTAATCTGGCACTGGAAGTTGCCAGCAGGTCGGACATGAACAGGCATTGGTCATGGTTGGTGGCGCTGGGTATGTTGCTGTGCCTG
>Ga0079226_10000067_pt1 | contig 59807 bp, 57 predicted proteins | sample Poulit2014_FD_76345 | JGI IMG/M metagenome (GOLD analysis project Ga0079226, IMG submission 76345) | Agricultural soil microbial communities from Georgia to study Nitrogen management - Poultry litter 2014 | ecosystem: Environmental > Terrestrial > Soil > Agricultural land | place: USA: Georgia...
AAAAAGGACAGGCATTAAACTGATACAAGGCTAAATGAGCAGTGGCTGCATCCACTTTGGCCTGTTCTTCAGGGCTCCGTTGTAGTGCTTTGGGACGGGTCAACCAGCTGATAAACACAATAATTTGACCTAAACCATTACGTAAAGCTTTTAACAGCATATGTTCTCTCTCATATTAAGGATCAGTGAAAAATGTACTGGGTTTTAACAAAAGCTTTGCAAACCGCAACAACCCACTGATAATAACCGCTAAATATTTTTAGCTCACCACAGTGATAGTTATGCAAGCTCAAGATTTACAGCGATTGCTCAGCGTAAAAATGCCCTATGGCAAATATCAAGGTCGCTTAATTGCTGACCTACCGGGCTCCTATTTAAACTGGTTTGCCCGCGAAGGCTTTCCTTCTGGCGATCTGGGGCGATTACTGGCCTTGATGCATGAAATCGACCACAACGGTCTAAGCGAGTTACTGATCCCATTACGCAACAGCAACTTCCGCTAGCTTTAAACTTAGCAGCACCTAAAGTAAACGTACTTTTAAACTGCGTCCTTTTATTTTACCTGCTTCTAAACGTTTTTGCGCTGCTCGCCCCTGTAAGCGCTCCACTGCGACAAATGCCTGATGATCAAAGATCGTAATTTTACCCACCTGTGCACCTGTTAAACCGGCACTGCCAGTTAAGGCGCCGAGAATATCACCGGGACGCAACTTGTCTTTACGGCCAGCGGCGATACACAAGGTGGCCATGGCTGGCAGAAGCGGCTGGCTATCGGGTTCTTTCAGGCCGTTGAGAGCATGCCAAGGCAGTGGCCTGCCCAACTGCTGCTCAATGGCGCTTGCCCGCGCGCCCTCTTTGGGTGCCACTAAACTGATCGCCATCCCTTTAGCGCCAGCCCGGCCAGTGCGGCCAATACGGTGGGTATGAATTTCTGGGTCACGGGCCAGCTCAACATTGATCACCATAGGTAAGGCATCAATATCCAACCCCCGTGCCGCCACATCAGTGGCCACCAACACAGTGCAGCTGCGGTTGCTAAACAGGGTGAGCACTTGATCCCGCTCACGCTGCTCTAAATCACCATGCAAGGCCAGCGCAGAGATTTTTTGGCTGTTGAGATAATCTGCCAAGTCTTGGGTCTGTTGCCGGGTAAAGCAAAAGGCCACACAGGCTTCAGGCCGATAATGACGCAAAATACGCTCCACCGCGGCTTGCCGCTGCTCAGGATTGATCTCATAAAAATGCTGTTCAATCTGCAGTTCTGCATGCTCAACATCGGCTTTAATGTGCTGCGGTTTGCGCAGAAACCTCGCCGCCAATTGTTGAATACCGTCCGGATAGGTGGCGGAAAACAATAAGGTCTGCCGACGCTCAGGAGTGAACGCAATGATCTCGGCAATGCCCTCATAAAAACCCATATCCAGCATGCGATCCGCTTCATCCAACACTAAGGTGTTGAGACCGGATAAATCCAAGGTACCGCGCTGAGCATGGTCCAACACTCGCCCCGGAGTGCCCACCACAATGTGCACACCATGCTCAAGGGAGCCCATCTGCGGGCCAAAAGGCACCCCACCACACAGTGTCAACACTTTAATGTTGTTCATGGCTCGCGCTAAGCGACGAATTTCATTGGCCACCTGATCCGCCAACTCGCGAGTTGGGCACAGCACCAAGGCCTGACAGCCAAAATAGCGGGGATTCAACGGCGATAAAATGCCAATCCCAAAGGCAGCGGTTTTACCACTGCCGGTTTTTGCTTGGGCAATCACATCCTGCCCCTTCAGGATGACGGGCAAGCTCTGTGCTTGAATTGCAGTCATGCTGCTGTAGCCCAAATCAGTTAAGTTGGTTAATAACGCCGCTGGCAACGGCAAACGTGCAAAATCAGTCGATGTGCTCACAAAAATGTTTAACCTTAATAAATACAGTGCGCAGTGTAACAAGCCGCACCCTATTGCGGTGAAATAGTCACTGCTTACCGCTTAAAAAGCATGCAATGGCGTTTTATGGGGCTGACCCGCTTCTTCGCGCACCAGCTTGGGTACCAAGTAACCCGGCAACTGCGCCAGCATCTGCTGATACAGGGCATAGGCTTGAGCACTGGGCACATCAAAATGTTGCGCGCCTTGTACCCGATCCAAGACATGCAAGTAATAGGGCAACAGATGGTGGTTAAACAGCTGCTCGCTAAGTTCTACCAGCACCTGCGCACTGTCATTGACCCCTTTAAGTAATACCGTTTGATTGAGCAGGGTCACGCCCGCTTGACGTAATTTGGCCAAGCGTTGCTCATGCTCTGCACTGAGTTCATTGGGATGATTCACATGCAGCACTAGACTACTGCGCAACCGGCTACCGGTTAAAACAGCCGTGAGCTGATCGGTTAAGCGCTCAGCTATCACCACTGGCAAACGTGAATGAATACGCAAGCGCTGGACGTGCTTAATATCTGCAATGCGCTCCACCAACTCAGCCAGATGCGCATCCTGCAACATCAATGGATCGCCACCGCTGAGAATCACCTCACTGATACTGCTGTCCGCGGCAATATAACTCAGCGCTGACTGCCACTGGGTACGGCTTAAACGGTTGTCGTCATACGGGAAATGACGTCGAAAGCAGTAGCGGCAATTGACTGCGCAACCACTGGCCGCCAACAGCAATACCCGTCCGTGGTACTTATGAATCACCCCTGCGGTGACATTAGTGTCTTGCTCGCCCAATGGATCAGCGGTAAACCCTGGGTGCAGCTGCTCCTCAGTGCCTTGCGGTAAGACTTGCAGTAGCAAGGGATCGCGGGGATCACCTTTCACCATCCGCTCCATAAAGGAGCGCGGCACCAGTACCGGAAACTGTTTAGCGGCACTTAAGCCGTCTGGAAAGTCATCCTCCTGTAAATCCAAGGCCGCCAATAATTCAGTACTACTGCGCAGAGATTCAGCTAACTGCTGTCCCCACTCTTTTTTAGAAAAAAAATTCTCGGATTGCGCTACAATAGGCATTTTATAAGACCTTAAAAACAACAGGATTGCATTATGGCTAACTATTCTACCAACGAATTCAGACCAGGACTGCGTGTCATGGTGGATAACGAACCCTGCATCATGATTGATGTGGAGTTTGTTAAGCCTGGCAAAGGCCAAGCATTCAGCCGTGTAAAATTACGCAGCATCCGCACCCAACGGGTTTGGGAGCGCACCTTTAAGTCTGGTGAAAGTGTAGAAAGCGCTGATATTATTGAGCGCGATATGGAGTTTTTATACAGCGATGATGAGTTCTGGTATTTCATGGCAACCGATGGTTCCTTCGAACAACTGGGTGCCAGCCGTGAAGCTTTAGGCGACACTATCAAGTGGCTAAAAGAGCAAGTGGTGTATGAAATCATGCTTTACAATGACGCTGTTGTTTCAGTGTCAGCACCTAACTTTGTTGAGCTGGAAGTGGTCGAAACTGATCCCGGCTTAAAAGGCGATACCGCCCAAGGTGGCTCTAAGCCCGCCACCCTAAGCACAGGTGCTGTGGTACGTGTGCCGCTATTTATTGTGGAAGGTGAAACACTAAGAATCGATACCCGCACTGGCGAGTATGTCAGCCGCGCCTAAGTCGTCAGCTGCTAACGTATAAAGGGAGCTGTTCAGCTCCCTTTTTTAATCGACAGGATCATTTCCCTATGAGCTCTTGGTTACCCAGCGCACCACGCAGCGCTTTAGTGGCACGTCAAAAAATGTACCAAACGATCCGCGAGTACTTTCTGCAACGTGCGGTACTGGAAGTGGAAACCCCTTTGCTCTGCACAGCCCCAGTTGCCGACCCCAATATTACCCCCATGCAAGTGGAGCAACGCTGGCTGCACACCTCCCCTGAGTACGCCATGAAACGCATGCTGTGTGCAGGCTATGGTGATATCTATCAAATCTGCAAAGTGTTTCGCGATGGTGAAGCAGGTCGCCGTCATAACCCTGAGTTTTCCATGTTGGAATGGTACCGGGTAGGCTGGAGCCATCGACAGCTGATGGATGAAGTCGCGGAATTATTACAGCTGTTACTGGCGGCTCGTTTCGCCGAACTGCCCTGTTTGCACCTCACCTATGCACAAGCCTTCAACACCTACGCACAGTTAAATGTACATAACTGCAGTGATGCTGAGATTGCCCAACGCGGTCAACAACTGGCCAATGCCGATTTAGAACTGGACCGTGATGGTTGGCTGGACATTATTATGAGCCACCAAATTGAGCCGGCACTGCCCCATAATACCTTGGTGTTCATTGACCAGTTTCCTGCCTCCCAAGCCGCCTTGGCGCAACTCACTAAAGATGAGCACGGCGTACTCGTAGCGCAGCGCTTTGAAGTGTTTTTTAACGGCATGGAGCTGGCCAATGGTTATCAAGAATTGACCGATGCGCAGCAACAGTTGCAACGTTTTCAGCATGAGCTGCGGGGCACACAGCGCCCCCACGATGCTCATTTAATCGCCGCTTTAGAGCATGGCCTAGCAGACTGCGCAGGGGTTGCACTAGGCTTAGACCGGATGTTATTGCACCTTTTAGAGGCGGAGCATATCGCGCAAGTGGTGAGCTTCGACTGGTCCCGTGCTTAACCCCACGCAGCCTGCTTGATGCAACTCAATTGTTATAAAATAGCCACTGTATTAAAGAATATTCATCGTGCTAGTATTTTTACCGCAATACTAACTTTTTAGCTGTGCCCCTAATCAGCCAGACCTCTAACTTACGGACAGCTGGCAATTTCAAACTCAATCATGCGAGGTAGTTATGCTTAAAAAAATTTTCCTTACGGGCTGCATGCTGCTGGTAAGCAGTGGTCTATTTGCCGCAGACAATCCCCATGTGGTGATTGATACCAGTTTTGGTGAAATCGAACTGCAGCTGGCGGCTGATAAAGCCCCAATTAGCGTGGCAAACTTTCTCGATTATGTGGACGCCGAACGCTATAACGGCACTATTTTTCACCGAGTGATCCCTGACTTTATGATTCAAGGTGGCGGTTTTGACCGCTATATGCAGAAAAAAGCCACCAAAGCGCCAATTAAAAATGAAGCCGATAATGGCTTGAAAAATGATCGCGGTACAATAGCCATGGCGCGCACTCAATCACCTGACTCTGCCACCATGCAGTTTTTTATTAACCACACTGATAACGATTTTTTAAACCACAGCAGCCGTGATTTTGGCTATGCGGTATTCGGTAAAGTGGTGCGTGGCATGGATGTGGTGGATCAGATAGCCCAAGTTAAAACCAGCCGTTACGGCAGGCAACAAGATGTGCCAGTGGACCCTATAATTATTAAAAGCATTCAACGGGTTGAATAATCAATCACCCAACAAATAAGCGCGCCCATCAGCGCGCTTATTTAATCCCTTAGTTTCCAATCCCTTAACGCAAGTTAATAATGGTTTGAGTGATGGCACTTTCAGTTTCAATGGTTTTCGCGTTGGCTTGGTAGTTGCGCTGCGCTACGATTAAGTTCACCAGTTGATCTGACAGCTCAACGTTAGAGTCTTCTAAAGCTCCTGCTTGAATAGCCCCTAAAGTGCCTGTTCCCGCTGGGTTGCGCACAGGCTCTCCCGAGGACAGGGATTGCACCCACTGGGTTTTACCCACCGGGGTTAAGCCTTGCACGTTGGCAAAATCAGCCAACACCACCTGCCCCTGCACCTTAGACTGGCCATTGGTATAGCGCGCAAAAATCATTCCTGTGTCATCAATTTCAACACCTGCCAGCTCACCAGTTGTATAGCCATCTTGTGCTACCGCATTGACGGCAAAGGTGCTGGCAAACTGGGTGGCATTGCGCATGTCGAGGGTAATCCCCGTAGTACTGGCTAAAGCACCATTGGCTACCGGCACTGGCGGACTGCCCTCATTGAGAGTAGCTGGCGCCCACTGGCTGCTGCGCAAGTTAATTGTGCCATCTGGGTTCAACTGCCAAAAATCATTCGGTCCAGCTGTGGCCCCTAAACTGGGATCAAAAATCCCGCTGATGGGCTGTAACTTACCTGCACTATCAAAACTAAGTTCTAAAGAAATCGGTGAGCTGGCCCCCACACGCGCAATGGCTGCAACAATATCATCGTTACTGGGTGCTGGTGTCGCACTCAGCATCGGGGTGATTTCTGCACTCATTTTCGCATGAAAGTCTGATGGGTCCTCTAAAGCACCCAATGCACTGGTCAAAATACTATTAGGGGTTGCACCACCCGCTTGAGATGCAGCAATCGCCGCCTGATTCGCTAAACCCGCCTGGGGATGCGCACCATCAATCAAGGTGTTCATTCTCCAGTTGTTCGAACCTGTTTTTACGAAGTACTGGGTAAAGGTGTGTGCATTCCCTTGTGTATCGTACACATTAGTTGAGGTGGACGAGTTGTAAGTACTGGGGTCAGCCGGCGAAAATGGCGCATTGGTTGGCACATTACTGGTTGAATTCAAGTTAAATGACTGCTCCACCTTACTGGTCGGCTTAGGCTCTTGGCTGGCGGTTTTAATTTGCAAATTGCTGATTTGCCCAGTTTGCACTTGATCATTGGCATCAGTGCCATAACCTTGCAAGTTATAACCGAAGTTATCCACGATAAAACCTTGGCTATCAGTGCCAAAATAGCCCGCACGGGAATAGCTGATCGCACCGTTATTACTGACTTGGAAAAAGCCATTACCGTTGATTGCTAAATCCAGAGCATTTTGCGTGTAGTTAATATTGCCCTGGTTAAACAGCTGCGACACATTCGACAGCAGTACTCCACTGCCCTGTGGGTTTTTGCCGGTACCCAAAACAGACGCAGCATAGACATCAGCAAATTCTGCCCGTGACTGCTTAAAGCCTACCGTGCCGGCGTTGGCAATGTTATTACCTGTGACATTGAGGTCTTTAGTTGCTGCACGCAACCCACTTAAACCAATATTGAATGACATTTTTCTCTCCTTGCCGGTCGTCCGACAGTTGGCAAATTTTAAAAACTACTGACCAATAACCTGTACCTGCGAGAGTGGCACTGAACCCAGCCCCGCTAAATTCAATAACAGCTCACCATTGCCCTGACCTAAAGTGACACTGTCGACGTTAGCCGGTAGCAGGGTGTACAAACCTTTAGCCTCACCATCAATAGTGGCCTGCGCTTCAAACTTATAGTTACCGGGCGGCATAAGCTCGCCATCACTGTTTTTGCCATCCCACATAAAGCTGACTTCACCCGCTTTCTGAGCACCCATATTAATTCGTGTGGCTAACGAGCCGTCAGCACTGTACACATTGACATACACGTTACTGCTGCTTTGCGGTAGCACCATGCTGGCTTTAAAGGTTTCTGCGGTATCCACCACTGCTTGATCAGTGGGCACAATCACTTTACGGCCCACTAAAGAGGACGCTTGCAGCGCTTGCGAGGAGTGATAGCCGGATAAAATGGTTTGCATACTGCTGTTGAGTTTTTCCACCCCTTCAACCGTACTGAACTGCGCCAACTGAGCAATAAAGTCACCGTTGTCTTGCGGCTCCAATGGGTTTTGGTTATTCAGCTGGGCAACCAGCAGTTCCAAAAACTCATTTTTGCCTAACTCTTCTTTGCCAGCGGCTTGTTTCTTATGCTGATACTGATCTAATACTGCGCCAGCGGCACTGATACCTGCTGCACTCATGACTGCCTCCTAGGGCTTATTGGCCCAATGTGAGTACGCGCTGCATCATTTGCTTGGCGGTATTCATCATTTCGACGTTAGTTTGGAAGGAGCGACTGGCAGAAATCATATCGGCCATTTCCTCCACCACGTTGACATTGGGATAAAACACATAACCATCAGCATTGGCCGATGGATGATGGGGCTCATAACGGGGCTCTAAAGTGCTTTGATCCTCGACGATGCCCATCACCTGCACGCCCTGCCCGGCTTGATCGTGCTCGGCAAATAGCGAGCCTTGACCGCCGTTTAAACTGTCTTGAAAGACCGTAGCAAATACCGGATGACGGGCACGGTAGGTTTGATCAACACTGGAAGACACCGTCTCAGCATTGGCAATATTGCTGGAAATGGTATTGAGACGCGTGCTTTGCGCACTCATACCGCTACCGGCAATGTGAAAAACGCTAGATAGGGACATAATGGGTCACTCCTTTATTCGCCGCGCAGAGCTGTCATCAGCCCTTTGAACTTACTGTTTAATAAGGTGAAACTGGCCTGAAACTGCACCGCGTTTTCTGCATAGTGAGATTGCTCAACCTGCAAATCAACAGTGTTTTGATCGATTGAAGCATGCTGCGGATTACGGAAGCGCAAGGCTGGATCCATCATCTGCATGGGCTGCACGTCAATATGCTGACTGTGGGTGCGTTGCATGGCTGATTGCTGTTGTGTGTGCTGCTCTGCTTGTGCCGACAGCACACTGGCAAAGTCCAAATCACGGGCTTGATAGTGTGGTGTATCGGCATTGGCAATATTATTAGCGAGCACTTCAGCACGCTGCGCCCGAAAGCTCAGCGCCTGTTCATGGATACCAAGGGCTTTACTGAAATTGATGCTCATAACCCAACACCTACTTGATTATTTAACTTACCTATTAAGCAAGCAATACTTGTGCCAAGGCTTGATCTGCAAGCATATCAATGGGTTACAGCTTATTGAGGTGTCAAACTTCTGACTAAACGGCGAGTCTTTGCCGCTGAAAATTGTCCAGAGCTGGACCATAAGGCAGAGCGGCAAAGACTCGCCGCCGGTTATTTGTAAAACGATTGGGGGTCGTTTTAAGTGGTCTAATTCAGTGCTTTACCAACTGTTCAGCTAGGGCCACGTGAACCATTGCAGTAGTGTCCACCTAGCTGGATGGTGATTAATAGCGTCTACCGGGCAAATAAAATCCACTTTAGTTGGCCGGTAGACAACGCTGAATAACGCACAAATCCACTGCAATGGGGAACTGCAGCGGTTTAACCGCTTGGATTAATCATCACTGATTTCAATGCTGGGCATAGCGGCAGCTTGGCGGTTCTGGGTACTCAGCCGCGCACCGACGCTACGTGCTAATTGCTGATATATCATCGCTATCTGACTGTCAGGATCAGCACTGGCAGTGGGTTCACCACCGTCACACTGCAAGCGAATGGCCATGGACAGTGGCAGTGATGCCAAGAGTTCTACGCCATAGCCGCTGGCCAGTTGCTCGCCGCCACCTTCACCAAACAAGTGCTCCACATGCCCACACTTAGAGCAAATATGCACGGCCATATTTTCCACAACACCTATAATTGGGATATTCACTTTACGGAACATCTCCACACCTTTTTTGGCATCCAGTAAGGCAATATCTTGCGGTGTAGTGACAATCACTGCACCGGCCACAGGCACCTTCTGCGCCAAAGTCAGCTGGATATCACCGGTACCCGGCGGCATATCCACAATAAGATAGTCCAGATCATCCCACGCGGTTTGCGTGATCATCTGCAACAAAGCACCGGACGCCATGGGCCCACGCCATACCATGGGGGTTTTCTCAGTGGTTAAAAAGGCCATGGACATCACTGACACGCCATGGGCTTGAATGGGCACAAAAAACTTGCCGTCACGCACTTCAGGTTGGGTGCCCTCGGCCACCCCCAGCATAATACCCTGGCTGGGGCCATAAATATCCGCATCCAACACACCAACCCGCGCCCCTTCTCTGGCCAGCGCTAAGGCCAAGTTGGCAGCAGTTGTGGACTTACCCACGCCACCTTTACCGGAAGCCACCGCAATCACATTTTTCACACCGGCCAACGTGGGCTCAGCAGCCTGCCCCTGATGGGCTTGAATGACTGTATCAATCTTCACCTCAGCACTGCCCACCCCGGGGATTTGCTCAAGGCTCATCTGCAACATTTGCGCCCAACCGCTTTTAAACAACTGAGCCGGGTAGCCCAACTCCAGCTGCACGCTTACACGGTCGCCTTGAATATCGATGGCACGCACACAGCCTGAACTGACTGGGTCGGCATTGAGGTTAGGGTCAATCAGCTGACTTAAGGCTTCTTCAACCGCAGCTTGGGTTACTGAACTCATGGGACTCTCCACGGCAATAAAATAACTAAACAAGAACCATTCTAGCCTAAATTAACCACTAACACCTTAATCAGCCGCAAGCTTAGCTGCTGCAAAAGATGAAAAAACTCTGTATTGCCTATATAGTAGTCGGCTTGTTTCTATTCACGTTCATTAGATAGGAAAACCATGAGCCCAGCCCGCAAAATTTTAGTGACCAGCGCCCTTCCCTACGCCAATGGTTCGATCCACCTTGGCCACATGCTTGAATATGTACAAACCGACATGTGGGTTCGCTTCCAAAAAATGCGCGGCCAGCAATGCATTTATGTGTGTGCTGATGATGCTCATGGCTCGGCAATTATGTTGCGCGCTGAAGAAGAAGGTATCAGCCCTGAGCAACTGATAGAAAATGTTCACGCCGAGCACAGCGCTGACTTTGCCGATTTCTTAGTGGATTTTGATAATTTTTACACCACCCACAGTGAAGAAAACCGTGAGTTGGCTGAACAAATCTATCAACGCTTAAAAGCGGCTGGACACATTGCGGTGCGCAATGTCAGCCAATACTACGATCCTGAAAAAGGCATGTTTTTAGCCGATCGCTTTATTAAAGGCACCTGCCCCGAGTGTGCTACGCCGGATCAATATGGCGACAACTGTGAAAAGTGCGGTGCCACTTACCGCCCTACCCAGTTAAAAGACCCACATTCAGCGATTTCTGGAGCCACCCCGGTACTAAAAGAGTCCGAACACTACTTTTTTAAGCTGCCCAATTTCCAAAGCATGCTGCAAGAATGGACCCGCAGTGGCACCTTGCAAGACTCGGTGGCCAACAAACTGGCCGAGTGGCTCGATACCGGTCTGCAAGAATGGGACATCTCCCGTGATGCCCCTTATTTTGGTTTTGAAATTCCCGGTGCGCCCGGCAAATATTTTTATGTTTGGTTGGACGCGCCGATCGGTTATATGGCCAGTTTTAAAAACCTTTGCGCGCGCCGCCCTGATTTGGATTTTGATGAGTTTTGGAATAAAGATTCCACCACTGAGCTGTATCATTTCATTGGTAAAGACATCATTAACTTCCACGCGCTGTTTTGGCCCGCCATGCTGCATGGCGCAGATTACCGTAAGCCCACTGCAGTCCATGTGCACGGCTACTTAACGGTCAATGGCGCAAAAATGTCCAAATCTCGCGGTACTTTTATTCGTGCGCGCACCTATTTGGATCACTTAAACCCTGAGTATTTGCGCTATTACTACGCGTCTAAACTGGGCCGTGGTGTCGAAGATTTGGATCTCAATCTGGATGACTTTATTCAGAAAGTAAACTCTGACCTAGTGGGTAAAGTGGTTAATATTGCCAGCCGCACCGCTGGCTTTATCCATAAAGGCAATCAGGGCATGCTCAGTGCTGAGCTGCCCAACCCTGAGCTGTGGGAAAAATTCCAACAGGCAGCACCCTCCATTGCCAAAGCCTATGAAGCCCGTGACTTTGCCCGCGCCATGCGCGAAACCATGGCCTTAGCCGATGCGGCTAATGCTTGGATTGCTGAACAAGCACCTTGGGCGATGAATAAAATCGACGGCCAGCAAGCGCAAGTGCAAGCCATTTGCTCGCAAGCCATTAACCTGTTTAAACAACTGGTTATTTTCCTCAAGCCAGTACTGCCAAATCTGGCTGCGGATGCTGAGCAGTTTCTCAATGTTGCACCACTGCGCTGGGCTGATTTAAGCGACTCACTCGGTGCCCATCAGCTCAACCCGTTCAGCGCCTTATTGACCCGTATCGATCCCAAGCAGGTGGCTGCTATGGTTGAATCATCCAAAGAGGATTTATTAGAAATGGATAACACTGTTAATACCGAATCAGCCAGCAACAATGGTGAGCTGGATAAAGAGCCATTGGCTAAAGAAATCGATTTTAACGCTTTCAGTGCTGTGGACCTGCGCATCGCCTTGATTGAGAAAGCTGAGTTTGTGGAAGGCGCTGATAAACTCTTGCAACTGACCCTCGACTTAGGCGGCGTTAAGCGTAATGTTTTTGCCGGCATTAAAACCGCTTACCCAGAGCCTGCTGACTTAGAAGGCCGACTCACGGTGTGCGTGGCTAACCTAGCACCGCGCAAAATGCGCTTCGGTGTCTCCGAAGGCATGGTATTAGCGGCTGGCCCTGGCGGTAAAGAAATTTACTTGCTCAGCCCTGATGAAGGTGCTCGCCCCGGCCAGCGCGTGATGTAAAAATCAACCTAAGGCTACCCCCAGCTGCCTGCTGCGCAGACTCCACTGCACAGCAGGCACTTTACAACAGTTTCACAGTCATATTGCTGTTCAAGCACTTCGGTGCCATACGCCATCATCCAGCAGCGAGATTCTGTTATGTTTAAAGCACGACTTGCAGCCTTATTGCTCACCTTAAGCATTGCTGCGCTACTTCCTTTAAGTGCGCAAGCAGAACCTCCAACAGCTGACTATCAGTACCCATTAAGCAATCCATTTGCTGCCACCATTGCTGGCACACCTAGCGCCCTGCGTCCGCAGTTGCCTGACGATGCAGATATCAAGCAGCGCGACTACAGTTTACGTTTACGTCCAGAACGTGAGTACACCTTGCCCAGCAACTTTTGGCCGGTTAAAACTTTTCATTACCGGCTGGCTAAACAACCTGATACAGCGCCCTTAATTTTTATTATTGCCGGCACAGGTGCACATTATTCCAGCAGCAGCATGGAGTACCTTAAAAAGCTGTTTTACGGTGCGGGTTTTCATGTGGCACAAATTTCATCACCCACCGCCTATGACTTTATGGTGGGCGCTTCACGCTTTGCTACACCTGGTTACTCACCCCAAGATGCGCGAGATATTTATACCGTGCTGCAAGCCATTAAACGGCAACACAGCAACCTTGCAGTTAGTGACTGGCATTTAACCGGCTACAGTTTAGGGGGTCTGCACGCTGCTTTTGTGAGTCACCTAGACGAGCAACAAAGGGTGTTTAATTTTAAGCGGGTCCTGCTGCTCAATCCGCCGGTTAATTTATACACTTCGGTGAGTAACCTTGACCGTTTGGTGCTCACCCAGGTGGTCGAAGCCACGGAAGTGCGCACTTACTATCAGCTGCTAATGGATAAGCTCACCCGCTACTTCCATCGACAAGGACGTTTTGATTTTAATGAGGCGATGTTGCTCGATCTGCAAAACTCTCCGGAAAAACTCAGTGATAACGAGCTGGCGATGTTGATTGGCAGCGCTTTTAGATTTATTGCTGCGGATATTAACTTCACTTCAGATTTAATTAACCGCCGCGGGATTATCACCCCGCCACAGCAACGCATTAATGACGGTAGCAGTTTAACTGAGTTTTTTAAGCGAGCTTTGCTTTGTGATTTTGAGTGCTACATCCAGCGACAAGTCTTACCTTTCTGGCGCAACCATTTTAAAGCCCAATACAGCACAGCTGCTGTTGGCAGCGAGGCTGAGCTGGATGCATTAATTCAAGCCAGTAGCCTTTATGCGTTGACTGAGCACCTGAGCAATAATCCAAACATTGCAGTGATGCACAATGCCGATGACATTATTTTAGGTACCGGTGATCTGGGTTTTTTACGCCGTCAGTTTGCTGAACGCCTGATCCTCTACCCCACCGGTGGGCATTTGGGCAACTTAAATTACCGCGATAATGCGGCGGATATTTTGGAGTTTTTCAATGACTAAAGCTCCATACCGATTGACCTGCTGGTTGTTCAGTTTATGCCTGCTGCTGGCCAGCCACACCAGCTGGGGCACGCAGATTGATGCAGATGGGTTTAAGAACCCTTTGCAACGTTTAAAGTTTAACCCCGACTCCGGTCAACATGAGTTTGAACGGGCCAGCTTAGAGGCGCTGCACATTGATGATCCTTTTGAGCAGTGGAATCGACGGGTTTATCATTTTAACTACCGTTTTGATCAGTGGGTTTTCTTACCCACAGTCAAAGGCTACACCAAGATTACGCCTCATTTTGTACGCACTGGAGTCAGTAACTTTTTCAGCAACCTAGGCGAAATCCCAACCCTTGCCAATAGTATTTTGCAGCTCAAAGGCCACCGCGCCATGGAGACCACTGCACGGATTTTATTTAATACTATTTTAGGCGTCGGTGGCTTATGGGACCCCGCCACGAAAATGGGGCTGCCAAAAAACAATGAGGACTTTGGGCAAACTTTAGGTTATTACGGGGTGCCCCATGGACCTTATTTGATGCTGCCTTTTTTGGGGCCATCGAATCTGCGTGACAGCGGTGGTTTAGTGGCTGATTTTGCTTTAGAAAAGTCGGTGAACTGGCTCAATATGGGCGAGGAAGGCAAACGCAGCCCAGAAATCTATGGCTTACAGATTGTTGATCAACGCTACATTACCCAACTGCGCTACGGTCAGCTGAATTCGCCTTTCGAATACGAGAAAATTCGTTACGCTTACACCAAGTCACGGGAACTTAAGATTGCTGAGTAGCTTTGCTCACAAACTCTTGTGCCTGCCGTGTTCCGGGTTAGGTGTTCTTCCGTCGCTGAGCCCATCCGGGGCTCAACTCCGGCGCTTCGCCATCCTTGGCTACGCTTGTCACACCTAGCCCGAAACACTTATTGACCGCTTAGAGTGCAATCACTTCTGCAACATGGCTGGTTAAAAGCAGCCACACTTGCCTGCCACCTAAACCGAATAATTAATAAAATAATTCTGCCAAGTAACTGCTACGGCTCGGCAAACAACCTCAAGGGTTAAGACCCAGTGCGCTGGTATCACGACAAGCGCAGCTAGGGATGGCGCAGCGCCCGAATCACGCCAGGAGGGCGTATTGAGGGAAAAGGGATACTGGCGTGCTGGGTCAGGCACTGAACTAATGAGCTCATCTATTATTAAAGCACTGCGCCTGCCGTGCTAGGTAAAGCAAACAACCTAAGCGACGCGGCAGTTTTTTGTACCCACTGGATTGCTTCACTTCGCTCGCAATGACTGTCCAGAACAGTAATACTGACGCAGGGAAACCGTCAGCCACAAAAAACAAACCAGCTATTTTAATTAAAGAATATTATTCGTCTTCAAAAAACCGCCGAACGGGCGCAAAAGAGCGGCGGTAAATGGGCGTAGGGCCCAATTTTTGTAAAGCTTTTAAGTGGGCAGGCGTTGGATAGCCCTTATGTCGAGCAATCCCATACCCTGGATATTGCTCATCCAAAAGCACCATTTCCCGATCGCGACTGACCTTAGCCAAAATTGATGCCGCAGAGATTTCAGCCACCAAACCATCACCCTGCACCACAGCCTCACTGGGCATACTCAGCTCAGGACAGCGATTACCATCAATCAACGCCAAATCCGGCTGAATCGATAAGCCTTCCACCGCGCGCTGCATTGCCAACAGAGTGGCGTGCAAAATATTTAAACGATCTATCTCTTCCACCTCAGCACGGGCAATGCACCACGCCAAAGCTTTTTCCTGAATCTCCACAAACAACGCCTCACGTTTTCTTTCCGTCAGACGCTTAGAATCATTTAAGCCCGCAATAGGCCGCTGCGGATCAAGGATTACCGCAGCAGTGACCACAGGCCCACACAAAGGCCCGCGACCCACCTCATCCACTCCAGCAACGCGCTGTGCGCTACGGGTCTGCTGTAACAAATCCAACTGCACTACTGACGCCCCAATAACTGTAAAACCCCTTGCGCAGCACCCTGTGACGCATCGCAACGTAAAGATTCATGCAGCTCTGCAAAGCGTTCGATCTGCTGCGAGCCATCGGCCAACAGCTCCAGCAGCGCATCACCCAGCACTTCTGGGGTTGCAGCATCTTGAATAAACTCAGGCACCAGCATTTGCGCAGCTAATAAATTGGGCAGCGACACATAAGGGCTTTTTACCATTTTGCTTAACAACCAATGACTGGCAGCCGCCAGCTTGTAGGCCACCACCATGGGCTTTTTAAACAGCAGCGCCTCTAAAGTGGCAGTGCCAGAAGCAATCAACACTGCATCGCAGGCTTGTAAAACAGTCTGCGATTGCCCGTCCACAATCTCAATGGGCAGATTCGGCATTTCAACTAACAATGCCGCCAGCTGCTCACGGCGTGCCTGATTGGCGGCAGGAATCATAAAACGCAAACTGGGTTTTTCCGTCAGTAGATAGCGGGCAGTTTCGATAAATAAAGGCCCTAACTGTGCCACTTCAGCACCGCGGCTACCGGGCAATAATGCCACCATTTTTGCATCCGCTGGCACGCCCAGCTGCTCTCGAGCTGGTAATGGATCACTCTGCATAGGCACAGTGTCTGCTAATGGATGACCAACAAACCGCACAGGCACCTGATGCTGCTCATAAAACTCGGCTTCAAAGGGCAATAAAGTCAGCATTAAATCGCAGGCTTTACGGATTTTAAACACCCGTTTCTGGCGCCATGCCCACACCGATGGGCTGACGTAATGCACAGTTTTTATGCCTGCTTTACGCAACTGTAATTCAATATTTAAAGTGAAGTCTGGCGCATCAATGCCAATAAAAACATCGGGTTGCTGTTTTTTCAGCTCTGCAACCAGGCGCTTGCGGCGCGCCAGTAACTCTGGCAAACGACCCAGTACTTCCACCAGTCCCATTATTGCTAAACGCTCCATGGGAAAGTAGGACTGCAGGCCTTGCGCCTCCATCAAAGGGCCGCCCACACCGATAAATTCAACTTGCGGACAGTGCTCACGTAGTGCTTGCATTAAGCCTGCCCCTAAAATGTCGCCAGAAGCCTCTCCAGCCACCAAGGCAATTTTTAACGGCTGCTGCGCCGCGCTCTCCGCCATTAGCGAATGATGCCCCGCGAAGACTGGCGAATGCTCTCACAAAACAAGGCCACCTCTGCATGCTGCGCTGCGCTCTCGGCCAGCGCCTGCAGTGCTTGGTCAACGGTTAAACCTTGGCGGTAGACTGTTTTGTAAGCGCGGCGCAACGCTTGGATGGCTTGTTCGCTAAAGCCGCGGCGACGCATACCTTCAAAATTCATACTGCGTGCTTCACCTGGATTACCAGAGACGGTGACAAAAGCAGGAATATCTTTACCCACCGCAGTGCCCATCGCAGTAAAACTGTGTGCGCCAATATGGCAATACTGATGCACCAAGGTGAAACCGGATAAAATTGCCCAGTCACCCATGTGCACATGGCCGGCTAATGCAGTGTTGTTAACCAAAATGCAATGGTCACCAATCACGCTATCATGGCCAATGTGGGCATAAGCCATGATCAAATTATGATTACCAATGGTGGTTTCCGAACGGTCTTGCACAGTGCCGCGATGAATGGTAACCCCTTCACGAATCACATTGTGATCGCCAATCACCAAGCGGGTGGCTTCACCTTGGTATTTAAGATCAGGGGTGTCCTCACCCACCGAAGAGAATTGGTAGATGTGGTTATGACAACCAATTTTAGTGGGCCCTTTGAGCACCACATGGGAAGCAATAACTGACCCTGCGCCAACCTCTACCTCGGGACCAATAATGGTCCAAGGTCCGACAGTCACATCATCCGCAAGCTTGGCTGACGGATCAATAATGGCACGTGGATCAATTAAACTCATAATTTACGTTCCGCACAAATAATCTCAGCTGAACATACTATGACATCGCCTACTTTAGTTTGGCAATTAAACTTCCAGATACCCCGCTTGGCACTGAGGTAGGTGGCTTGTAAATCCAGACGATCGCCAGGCACAACCGGCTGACGAAAACGCAGTTTATCGGAACCCACAAAGTAATATAAAGTGCCGTCATCTGGGGATGCATTCATCATTTTAAAGCCCAGCAGCCCTGCCGCCTGTGCCATGGCCTCAATGATTAAAACCCCCGGCATAATCGGATGCTGGGGAAAATGGCCATTAAAAAAAGGCTCATTAATGCTTACATTTTTGTAGGCGCTGATTGTTTTCTCTTCTAAATCAAGCGACGCAACCCGATCCACCAATAAAAAAGGATAACGGTGGGGTAAAAGTTTGCGTATCTCGTTGATGTCCATCATATTTATAAGCCTTAATAAAAGAAGTGGGATCTGCACAGCAGTATGCAGCCCACCTTAAACTCAACGGCACTTAATGCGAATGCGCTCAATGGAAATTAATCAGCTAGCAAGGGCAATAAAGCGTTGGATAATATTTATATAGTATAAATTACTTCTGCGTTTGTTTTTCAAGTTCGCGAACACGCTTAGCCAAGCCATCGAGCTGGCGAAAACGCACCGCATTCTTCTTCCAGTCTGCAGCAGGCTGCATGGCTGTCCCTGATGAATATGCGCCAGGCTTAGTGATCGAGTGTGTAACCATGGTCATTCCAGTGATAAACACATCATCACAGATCTCAATGTGCCCGACCAAACCGACCCCACCGGCCAACAGGCAATTACGGCCTATTTTGGCACTGCCCGAGATACCCACACAGGCAGCGATTGCGGTGTTTTCACCAATCTGCACGTTGTGGGCAATTTGAATTTGATTATCCAGCTTAGCGCCACTGGCAATTAATGTATCGGATAAGGCACCACGGTCGATGGTGGTATTGGCACCAATTTCTACATCATCACCAATGGTTACCCCACCAATTTGCGCGATTTTATGCCAGCTGCCTTGGTGATTAGCAAAGCCAAAGCCTTCACCACCAATCACTGCACCGGACTGAATCACCACCCGCTGACCAATAGTGACATCATGGTACAAGGTCACTCGCGGCATTAAACGGCCCCCTTTACCCACAACACTGCGTGCGCCAATAAAGCAGTGCGCACCAATACTCACCTGATCTTCAATAACGGCATGGGCTTCGATCACTGCACCCGGGCCTATACTGGCGCTGGCAGCCACCTGGGCACTGTCAGCAACCACTGCCGTGGGATGAATACCCGCAGCTGGTTGCGGTGTGCGGTCAAAATAGTGTGACAGTTTGGCGTAGGTCAAATAAGGGTCTGCCACAATAAGGCAATCCCCTGCATAGCTCTCAGCATCATCGCTGGCTAACAACACGGCACCGGCTTGAGTGCTCTCAAGCTGTTTACGGTATTGTGGATTTGCTAAAAAGCTTAATTGTTCTGCTGTGGCATCGTGCAGAGTGGCTAAGCCATAAATTACTTTTTCAGCATCACCACGCAGCTCAGCACCGAGAATTTCGGCAAGCTGAGCTAAAGTAAAGTGTATCTGCTTCATATCAACGCAACTGATTCATCCGCTCAATAACACGCAGAGTAATATCAAACTGCGGCTTGACGTCCACTACAGCGCCACGTTCCAGAACGATATCGTAATTGCCACTTTTCAAAACCTCTTCCACAGCTTTATCCAACTTAGGCTTCAGTTTTTCAAGCATTTCACGGTCAGCTAAGGCTTTAGCTTCGTTTAAATCATTGGATTGCATCTGGAAATCGCGGGCTTTCTGCTTAAACTCAAGTTCTAAACGCTCAAGTTCGGCTTGCTGCATACGCTCGCCTTCTTTAATTAAGCGGTTTTGAATACGCTCCGCATCCGACTCAAGCTTTTTCAGCTTAGACAGTTGTGGGCCAAATTTTTTCTCCGCATCCACAGCATATTTTTTCGCTGCATCAGATTCCAGTAATGCCATTTGATAATTCAAAACAGCAATTTTCATTTCTGCAAATACAGGGCCACTGATTAAAGCAGCTGTCAGTAAAACAAGTTGAGTCAACTTACGCACGGTGCACTCCTAAAAATGCTGATTTTATGATTTTTTATATTAGATCAGAATGTTTGACCCAATGAGAACTGGAATACTTGGGTATCTGAATTGTCCGGTTTCTTCACCGGCACACCTAAACTGAAACTTAATGGACCCAAGGCTGATAACCAAGTTAAGCCCACACCCACAGAGCTGGCCAGCTGATCGTACTTGATGCCACAACCAGATTCGTTACGTTTTTTCTGTGCTGAACTGCACGTGGTGTCAAACACATTACCCACATCCCAGAACAAGGCAGTGCGCAATGAACGCTGATCTTTCACAAAAGGCATCGGGAATAATAACTCAACCCCACCTTGAATCAGCACATTACCACCGAAAGGATAGTGATCTTTATCATAATCCTCTACTGTGCCCGGATAAGTCCCTGAACTTGGTGTACTGCGCGGCCCTAAGCTGCTGTCTTTAAAGCCCCGTACCGAATTAAAACCACCGGCATAGTAATGTTCATAAAACGGCACTTCAGAGGTCGAGCTGTACTTGTCTAAATAACCTAAATCAGTATGGAAGCGCAAAGTATAGTTGTTAGTTAACGGCTTAAAGATTTGTCCGCTGTAGTCTAGGCGGTAAAACGATAAATCACTGCCCGGCACTGTGGCTTCCAACACTAAGCTTTGTGAGTGCCCACGGGTGGCCATAATGCCGCGGTTTAAAGTGGATTGTGACCAGCCGGCAGACGCCTTGTAGTTGGTGAAGGTTTTACCTTCTTTATCTACAAAAGCCATAATCTCATCGACAGTTCTTCTTCCAGTTTTAAGCTTATCCTGCTGGGCACTTAACCCAAAACTTAGACGTGAAGTTTCACTGATCGGATACCCCACATTAATCCCACCACCATAACTGTCCACCGAGTAACTAGAAATATCATAGTCCAACTTGTCATAATCAGTGGCACGATAAAAAGCGTTATAGCCTAAGCTCACGCCATCCACCGTCCAATAAGGGTCAACAAAACTAAAGTTATAGTTACTTTGATATTCACTGCGGGTTAAACCTAGGCTGACTTTATTACCCGTTCCTAAAAAGTTACTTTGGCTAATGGAACCACCGAGAATTAAACCGGCATTTTGGGCAAAACCGACACTGGCGGTAATCGAACCTGACGGCTGCTCTTCAACGCTGTAATTGACATCAATTTGATCATCAGTGCCCGGCACTTGCGGGGTCTCAACGTTGACCTCTTTAAAGTAGCCTAAACGCTCTAAGCGGGTTTTGGACTGGTCAATTAAATAGGTTGAGGCCCAACCGCCTTCCATTTGGCGCATTTCACGGCGCAAGACTTCGTCGGTGGTTTTCGTATTGCCACGGAAGTTAATTCGGTTCACATAAGAACGTTTACCGGGGTCCACCACATAGGTTAAAGACACTGTATTGTCTTCATCGTGGGTCTGCGGCACACCATTAACGTTGGCAAAGGTGTAGCCTTCATTACCCAAGCGGCGGGTAATCAACTCAGTGGTGGTGGTCATCACTTGCCGCGAAAACACCTGACCTTCACGGGACAACAACAGGGCGCGAACTTCCTCTTCCGGCACTTTTAAATCACCTGAGAGTTTGACATCGCGAATGGTGTACTGCTCACCCTCATCCACATTGACGGTGATATAAACATCTTTTTTATCCGGGGTAATGGAGACTTGGGTCGAGGTTATATCCATATTGATATAACCACGGTCAAAGTAATAGGAGCGCAAACGCTCTAAGTCACCGGATAATTTCTCGCGGGCATATTTGTCATCATTGCGGAAAAATGACAGCCAGTTTCGAGTTCTCAGCTCAAATAAGTCAGTCAGTTCTTCATTATCAAAGACTGTATTGCCGACAATATTAATGTGTTTGATGGACGCTACTGAGCCTTCAGTCACCTTAATCTTTAATGCCACACGGTTACGCGGCTGCGCAATCACCTCAGCTTCAATGTTCGCAGAGTAACGGCCTTGGGCAACATACTGACGCTGCAGCTCATCGCGCACACCTTGCAAAGTGGCTTGCTGGAAAATTTCACCTTCAGCGAGGCCAGACTGCTTTAAACCTTTGAGCAAGTCATCGGTACTGATGGCCTTGTTGCCTGATATTTCCAAACTGGAAATGGAAGGGCGCTCAAGCAAAGTAATAATCAGCACATCGCCATCACGGCTGAGCTGAATATCTTCAAAAAAGCCGGTCTTAAATAGAGAGCGGGTGGCTTCAGCTAAGCGGCGTTCATCAACCGTCTCGCCCACGTTGAGCGGTAAAGCACCAAAGACACTGCCAGCAGACACGCGCTGTAAACCGTTCACACGGATATCAGATACTGTGAAGGGTGCAGCGTGAGCTTGAGACATTATGAGTGCGGATATAACCGCAGGTAGCAGCAGACGTTTCATGCAAACCTTTCTATTTCATCGATATATATAAAACCCGCTGCTTGGCAACGGATCAGTATTTTTTACAAACGCGCTAAATCATTAAAAACCGCAAATAACATAACGCACAGCACTAAAGCGATACCAATCTGCATTCCATAGCCTTGAACACGCTCGGATAAAGGACGCCCACGCACCAGTTCGACTAGGTAAAATAACAGATGTCCGCCATCAAGCACAGGAATAGGTAATAAATTCAGTACACCCAGACTGATACTTAAATAGGCCATAAAATTTAAGAAGCTTCTGAGCCCACTTTCAGCCGAAGCGCCGGCCACTTTAGCAATGGTTATCGGTCCACTCAAGTTTTTTACTGAGAGCTCGCCAAACAGCATTTTTTTAATGGACGCCAAAGTCAGCGCACTCATAGTCCAAGTGCGCTCAGCACCCGCCCAAATAGCCTGAATTGGCCCATGACGAACCTCGCGCAACATTTCAATCGGCCACTCGCCACCGCTGACGCCCATACCGAGGTAGCCGCGCTGCTGCCCTGCTGTTCCTTGTGCGCTGAGCAGTACCGGCAGCTCAATAACTTGCCCGGCACGCTCTAGAGTCACTTGCACAGGCTCTGCGGGACGCGCTTGGACATAATTCACCACTGCCTGCCAGTCGTTAACTGCTTGGCCATCTAGGGCAATAATTTTATCGTCAAGCTGCAAGCCTGCAGCCTGGGCAGGACCTTCAGGGTCGAGCTGTGCAACCACGGCACTGGCTTGCGGGCGCCATGGTTGAATACCCAACTCATCAATAGGATTGGGTGCATCAGCGCCATGCAACCATCTGTTTAAGGGAATAGTGTAAGGACTGGCCAATGAGTTACCTAGACTTTGCGCCTCAATGTGTAAACTACCGCTGTCACCCACACGTTGAATCAGTTGTAGATTCACATCTCCCCAACCGGCAACCGCGTGTCCATCCACCGCAACAATTTCTAAGCCGCTGCGCAAGCCAGCCTGTTCCGCCATGCTGCCTTCTACCAACTCACCGATCACTGGTTTGACTTGTTGGCTTCCCAGCAGGGCTAAACACCAAAATAAAACAAAAGCTAAAGCAAAGTTGGCCGCAGGTCCTGCAGCAACAATGGCGATGCGCTGGCCGACGGTTTTACGATTAAACGACTGCTCCTGCTCGGCTTCGGGCACCGCAGCTTCGCGCTCATCGAGCATCTTCACATAGCCGCCCAAGGGGATCATGGCAATTACAAACTCTGTGCCATGGCGGTCATACCAACGCACCAGCGGCGTACCAAAGCCCACAGAAAAACGCAGCACCTTCACGCCACAGCGCCGTGCCACCCAAAAATGCCCGTACTCATGGATGGTGACTAAGACACCTAAGGCCACCAAAGTACCCAGCAGCATGTATAAACCACTCATGAACCTACACCTACCCTAACCGGTTGCTGATTTAACCATGCACTGGCTTGTCTGCGAGCGTGCTGATCAATTTCAACCACCTGTTCTAAACTTTGTACTGCACAAATCTGTTGCATACTCAGTACCTCTTCAATGAGTTGTGGGATCTGAGTAAAGCGAATCTGTTCCTGTAAAAAAGCCGCCACTGCTATTTCATTGGCCGCATTGAGCACTATGGGCGCGCTACCTCCGGCTTGCGCCGCCTCAATGGCTAAGCGTAAACACGCAAAACGTTGCAAATCAGGAGCGACAAAATCCATCCGCGCTAAAGCACACAGGTCCAAGGGCTCGACCCCAGAAGTAATGCGCTCAGGCCAAGCCAAAGCATGGGCAATGGGCGTACGCATATCAGGATTACCCAGCTGCGCCAGCATTGAACCATCCACATAGTCCACTAATGAATGGATCACACTTTGCGGATGGACCACCACTTCCACTTGCTCAGGACGTGCGGCAAATAGCCAACAGGCTTCAATCAACTCTAAGCCTTTATTCATCATGGTGGCCGAATCAACGGAAATTTTTTGCCCCATGGACCAGTTGGGGTGCGCACAAGCCTGACTGGGGGTTACTTGCTCCAGTTCAGCATAGCTGCTATTGCGAAAAGGGCCACCCGAAGCAGTTAGCATAATGCGGCGCACCCCTAACGGGCTGAGCCCATCTGCATAATTGCACGGCAAACATTGAAAAATCGCATTATGCTCACTGTCCACTGGCAGTAACTGCGCACCATGTTCACGCACCGCAGCCATAAATAATGCCCCAGACATCACTAAAGCTTCTTTATTGGCCAACAGTATTTTCTTACCTGCGGTGACGGCTGCCATGGCCGACTGCAGGCCTGCTGCACCAACAATCGCCGCCATTACAGTGTCCACCTCGGGGTGGGCGGCCACCTCACATAAGCCGTGCTGACCCGACAACACCTCTGTGGCGACTCCTGCAGCCCGCAAATCACTTTGCAAACGTTGTGCGTCAGCAGCCTCTGCCACCACAGCAAAGCGTGGCCGGTGCTGCACACAAAGGCTTTTTAATTCGTTAATGCGGGTATGGGCAGTGACCGCAAACACCTGATAGCGATCAGGGTGCTGACCGATCACATCTAAAGTACTGCTGCCAATCGAGCCTGTGGCGCCCAGCACACTCACCTGCTGCAGCGGTTGTCCTGTAATGCTCAAGGCAAACTCCATCCACTTAACAGCAATAACAAAGTAAACACAGGCACTGCAGCGGTTAAGCTGTCAATACGGTCTAAAACACCACCGTGCCCTGGTAATAGCTGGCTGCTGTCTTTAATGCCCACTTGGCGTTTAAACATACTTTCAGTGAGGTCACCCACCACGGAAAATAACACCACCAGCGCAGCACCAAGCACGACCCATGGCAGCTGCTGAGTAGGCACTTTAAAGTACCCCGCTAAACCCAGCGCCACAGCAAGACTGGTCACTAAACCGCCCACTAAGCCTGCCCAGCTTTTGCCAGGACTGACTCGCACAGCCAGTTTGCGTTTACCAAAGGCTCGACCAATAAAGTACGCGCCAATATCGGCGCACCACACCAACAGCATCAGGCTTAAAATCAGCCAATTGCCTTGGGGTTGTTGCTTAAGTGCCAATAAGCCGAGCCCTGCTGGCAGCAAAATCACCAGCCCCATCACTCGCTTACCGAGGTTTCCTCCCCAATAGGCGACACTGGCTGGAAAACTCACCACCATGGCAATGGCCACTATCCACCACACCCCTGCTAAATACAGTAAAGGCATTAACAAACCGCTTTGCGCGCTCAATAGCAATACGTTTAAGGCCACAAAAAGCCCATAAACAACCCGCTGTGCTGGGGTGTCATACCCAGCCAAACGCGCCCATTCCCAGGCGGCCAAACCGACCACTGCAGCAATAAATAAATAATACGCAGCGCCCTGTAACGCGAAAAAGCCGACTAATGCTAAAGGCACTAACCAAAGCGCGGTTATGATGCGTTGCTTAAGCATTATGTACGTCCTTCTGCGGCCACTTGCTCACAGGTTTTTCCAAAACGACGCTGTCGGGATGAAAAATCTGCTAATGCATCACGCATGGCTTGATGCTTGAAGTCTGGCCAAAATAAATGAGTAAAATACAGTTCACTGTAGGCCAACTGCCACAGTAAAAAATTGCTGATACGCCGCTCACCGCCGGTGCGGATACACAGGTCTGGAGGCGGCTGGGAGGCTGTGCTCAACGCGTTCTGCAGGTGCTGGGCATCAATATCCTCCACCTGCAGCTCGCCCTCTTGCACTGCGGCAGCCAATTGCTGCGCCGCCTGAACAATATCCCATTGGCCACCGTAATTGGCTGCCACCTGCAATAAAAACTTATCATGGTGAGCGGTTTGCTGTTCAGCTTTGGCAATTGCAGCCTGCAGTTCAGGGTGAAAACGCGAACGATCACCGATAATTTTCAAACGGATACCGTTTTGATCAAGCTTTTTCACTTCACGACGCAACGCCGCTAGGAACAGCTCCATCAAAGCGCCGACCTCTGCGGCCGGACGCCGCCAGTTCTCGCTGGAGAAGGCAAACAAAGTTAAAACTTCAACCCCAGCCTCGGCGCACACTTCCACCACTGCACGAACCGCATCAATACCTGCTTTATGGCCAGCCACGCCAGGCAAAAAACGTTTTTTTGCCCAGCGATTGTTGCCGTCCATAATGATCGCCACATGGCGCGGAACCTCGCCTGAGGCGTGTTGTATTGCTTCGCTCATTACAGCAACCTCGGAGGCTACACCTCCATCAGTTCTTCTTCTTTAACTGCGAGCAGTTGATCAATTTCTTCTACGGCCTGGTCGGTGACTTTTTGAATGTCATCCGCAGCTCGGCGATCTTCATCTTCACTGATTTCTTTATCTTTAAGCAGCTCTTTAAACTGCGCCAAGCTATCACGACGAATATTACGCACCGATACTCGCGCCCCCTCAGCTTCTTGGCGGGCTTGTCGTGAGTAGTTTTTACGGGTTTCTTCTGTCAGCACGGGCATGGGCACACGGATGGTGGCCCCGGAAGTGGCTGGGTTTAAGCCCAAATCAGACGTCATAATGGCTTTTTCAACAGCTTGAATCATGCTTTTATCAAACACGGTCAAGGCTAAAGTGCGTGAGTCTTCTACGGTGATATTGGCCACTTGGCGCAAAGGTGTATCAGCGCCATAGTACGACACCATAACTGAATCTAAAATTCCTGGATGCGCACGACCGGTGCGAATCTTCGCAAAAGCGCCCTGCAAAGCTTCAATTGATTTCTGCATACGTTCTTGTGCATCTTTTTTGATCTCATTGATCATTGCTTAGTTTCCTCGATCAAAGTGCCTTCTGCACCCCCTAACACCACATTGAGGAGCGCCCCTGGCTTGTTCATATTAAAAACACGTAACGGCATATTATGGTCACGACACAAAAAGATCGCCGTCAAATCCATCACTTCCAACTTACGGTCCAATACTTCATCGTAAGTTAAATAATCAAATTTCTCTGCATTGGGGTCTTTAAGAGGATCGGCAGTATATACGCCATCGACTTTAGTTGCCTTAAGAACCACATCGGCGTTGATTTCAATACCACGCAAGCAGCCAGCTGAATCGGTAGTAAAAAACGGATTACCGGTACCTGCGGAAAAAATAACAACCTTACCTTGATTTAAATGCCCCATGGCTTTGCGGCGATCATAATGATCCGTCACGCCCACCATAGAAATAGCCGACATCACCAGGGCGGGAATATTAGAGCGCTCTAAGGCGTCACGCATGGCCAACGAGTTCATCACCGTGGCTAACATACCCATATGGTCACCGGTAACACGATCCATTCCGGCTGCAGACAATGCTGCCCCGCGGAACAGGTTACCGCCACCAATCACTAAACCCACCTGCACACCAATTCCAATTAACTGGCCAACTTCTAACGCCATACGGTCCAACACTTTTGGATCGATACCAAAATCACCTGATCCCATCAGCGCTTCACCACTGAGTTTCAGCAAAATTCTTTTGTAGCGCGGTTGGCGTCCGCCGACTTGTTGGGCCATGTTTTCTTTCTCCTGCGGGTATTATTTAACTGCTGCGACGTCAAATGATCGCAATCAAGGCAAACAATTCAATGTATTGCGTCTATATTACTCGACAGCTCTGCAAAGCACAGTGTCTTTTTAAAAAAAAGGCTGCGCGCAAAAGCGGGCAGCCTTTTTGATAGGAGCGGATACTTACTTTTTCGATGCAGACACTTGCGCAGCAACTTCAGCAGCAAAATCCATCTCTTCACCGCGATCAATACCTTCACCCACTTCAAAGCGAACGAAAGATACGATAGAGGCGCCAGCTTTCTCAACCAGCTTACCCACGGTTACCTCGGGGTCTTTAACGAAGTCTTGCTCAACCAAACTGGAATCAGACAAGAACTTTCTGATCCGACCGCCCACCATTTTCTCAACGATGTTGTCAGGCTTGCCTTTGATTTTATCTTCGTTCAGCGTCATAAAGATTTCTTTTTCTTTAGCAATCACGTCTTCCGGCACCTGGGTTGGGTCCAAGTACTGTGGATTGCTTGCTGCTACGTGCATGGCAACGTCTTTTGCCAGCTCAGCGTCACCGCCGTCCAGCACAACCACTGCACCAATACGGTTACCGTGCAGGTAGAAACCTACTACATCACCAGCAACGCGCTCTAAACGGCGAATATTCACGTTTTCACCGGTTTTGGCAACCAATGCTTCACGGTCAGACTCTTGTGCAGCAACCAAACCTTCTAAAGTCATGGCCTGGTCTGCAAAGGCAACGTCTAGGCTGCTGGCGACAAAGTTTTTAAAGTCATCCTGTAACGCTAGGAAGTCGGTTTGCGAGTTCACTTCAAGGACTACGGCACTCTTGTTGTCATCGGACACTTTAATGGCAATAGCACCTTCAGCAGCAATGTTACCTGCCTTGCTCGCTGCTTTAATGGCACCGGATGCACGCATGTCATCAATGGCTTGTTCAATATCACCGCCGGCTTTCTCCAGTGCTTTTTTGCAATCCATCATGCCCTGGCCAGTACGTTCACGCAGCTCTTTAACCATCGCAGCTGTGATCTGAGTCATAGTCTAAACCCTCTTAAATTCAGTTATTACAGCAGTCGTAAACTGCCTCTTATATCAGGCAAAAAGGGGGCTGAGCCCCCTTTCCGTGTCACTTGTGGACTTGGAGGACTTAGCCCTCAACCACTTCAACAAATTCTTCTGCAGTTGTTGCACTGCCTTGACGCGCGCGCAATACGCTGTCCGCTGCACCATTGAGGTACAACTGCACAGCACGAATCGCATCATCGTTACCAGGAATGACGTAATCAATGCCATCTGGGCTGCTGTTGGTATCAACCACACCAATCACTGGGATACCCAGCTTGTTGGCTTCGCTCACGGCAATGCGCTCGTGGTCAACGTCAACCACAAACATGGCATCAGGCAAACCACCCATATCTTTAATACCGCCAATGCTGCGCTCTAGCTTCTCTAAGTCGCGAGTACGCATCAGTGCTTCTTTTTTGGTCAGCAGCTCAAAGGTGCCATCTTCTGCTTGCGCTTCTAAATCGCGTAAGCGTTTGATTGAGTCACGGATGGTTTTGTAGTTGGTCAACATACCACCCAACCAGCGATGGTTGACGTAAGGCATGTTGCAACGTGTGGCTTGCTCTTGAACAATTTTGCTGGCGGAACGCTTAGTACCAACAAATAAAATCTTGTTTTTACCTGAGGCTAACTTTTCAATAAACTCCATTGCCTCGTTGTACATCGGCAAGGTTTTTTCTAAGTTAACAATATGAATCTTGTTGCGCGCACCAAAAATGTACTTACCCATTTTCGGGTTCCAGTAGCGAGTTTGGTGTCCAAAGTGTACACCAGCTTTTAACATGTCGCGCATTGTGACTTGTTCGGTCATGATCATTCCTAAAAAATTAATATGGGTTAGGCCTCCACATATCCCGAATCTCAACCCGAAGGCACCCAGAGACGCGTGTCGATATGTGTGTGGATTTTAAAGCTCACTCGATTTTATCAAGTAGAACGGCGCGTTTTATACCACACTTAAGCCAAACAACCAAGCTTTAACTTAACACAGCACTGACAATACCCCCATCCCAGACAAGCAAAACTCGCATAAAATAGACCTATCCTTTACCATTGCTGCCATGCTTACTGACCCTTTTCAATCTTTAGGTCTTGACCGCGAAGTACTCACTGTCAGCCAACTGAACCAGCGCGCCCGCTTACTGCTTGAGGATGTTTTTCCACAGGTTTGGGTGGAAGGCGAGCTGTCTAATATTGCTCGCCCGGCTTCTGGCCATGTGTACTTCACCTTAAAAGACCGCAATGCCCAGGTGCGCTGCGCTATTTTCAGGCAGCAAGCCAGCCGTGTGCGCGAGCTTCTTAAAGACGGTTTACTGGTGCGGGTGCGCGGCCGTGTGTCTATTTACGAAGGCCGCGGCGATTATCAAATGATTCTTGAGCGGGTTGAGGCTGCAGGCGACGGTGCACTACGCTTAGCCTTTGAAGCTCTAAAAAAAGCTTTGCAAGAAGAAGGCTTATTTGCTGAAGAACGCAAACGCAGTCTTCCCCAGTATCCACAGCGCATTGCCATTGTGACTTCACCCTCAGGTGCGGTATTGCACGATATTGTCAGCGTTTTTAGCCGCCGCGCCCCCCACGTGCGACTCAGCTTAGTGCCCAGTGCCGTGCAAGGCCGTGAAGCAACTGCGCAAATTGTTCAGGCGCTGGCCTTAGCAGACCGCGGGCAATACGATGCCATTATCTTAGCGCGCGGTGGTGGTTCTTTAGAGGACCTCTGGTGTTTTAATGAGGAAGCAGTAGCCCGCGCCATCGCCAGCTGCCAAACCCCTATCGTCAGTGCCATCGGCCATGAAACTGACGTCTCAATTAGCGACTTTGTTGCCGATGTGCGCGCCCCCACACCTTCTGCCGCGGCTGAGCTCCTCGCCCCAGACCGCAACGCCCTATTACGCCAGCTCAGTCATACTGAAGAGCAGCTTAAACGCCGTATGCGCGAAGCGCTGCACCGCAAACGTATACAACTGCAGCACTTGCGGCAGCGCTTACGGCATCCTCAAGAGCGCCTGCAACAGCACAACCAGCGCCTCGATGATTTAAGCCTGCGCCTGAACAGAGCCATGCAGGCACTTTTGCTGCACAACAAGCAAGGCCACAACCACTTACAAGCGCGCCTCAACGTACAGCACCCGCAAGCCGCCCTGTCCGCCCATAAAGTGCAGCTGGATGCTTTACAGCAACGCTTAACGCATGCCTCGAAGCACAATCTTAAGCAGGCCCAGCTGAGTCTGCATGCTGTATTACAAACGCTGCAGGTGGTGAGTCCACTCGCCACCCTAGAGCGCGGCTACAGCATTCTCACTAGCCCCGACGCACAGCAAGTGATCTCCAGCATCAACAATGTACAACCTGAGCAAAGTCTACAGGCACGCTTAACCGACGGTTATTTAACCTTGCGCGTAGCCGATATAACCCCATATCAAAATAATTCAACAGTCAACGAACCCACTTAGCTCTCATAATCTGATAGTTATATAAGTATTGGTTTTTTAAGGAGTCAGCATGTCACAAGACACGCCTAAAGAAGTATTAACAACCCAAGAAGCCGTGCAAGGCATGCAAGAAGGCATATTGAACTGGCTTGCCACAGTATTTAAAGAGCACTCCCAGCTTGAGACCTTGGCCGCTCTGGTGGTCTTAGTCGTGATTGCTGGTCTTGCCAACTGGCTGGTCAAACACATTTTAGTACGTGGCTTTTATAAGCTGCTCAGACGCGTAACCCGCGCTCAGGTTCAAGACTTCGGCATCGTTAAGCGCCTGTCTCACATTGTCCCCGCGCTCATCATTAGCTCCAGTATCGGGGTGATTCCAGGTCTGCCTGAAGCAGCCATTACCGTGGTAAAAAATGTCACCGGCGGTTTTATCATTTTAACCATTGCCTTGGCATTAGGTGCAGCATTGGAAATTGTCAACGTGCTGTATCTGCGCCGTAAAAATGCCTACCTCAAGCCAATTAAAGGCTATTTACAAATCATTAAGATCGTCATTTATGCGATTGCCACCATCTTAATAGTGGCCACTTTAATTGACCGTTCACCGCTGATCCTGCTCTCAGGGTTGGGAGCCATGGCTGCGGTCTTGATGTTGATTTTCCAAGATACACTGCTGTCATTGGTGGCCAGCGTACAAATTTCATCTGGTGATATGATTCGGGTGGGTGACTGGGTAGAAATGCCGCAGTTTAATGCCGACGGTGATGTGATTGATATTGCCCTGCATACGGTAAAAATCCAGAACTTTGATAAAACCATCACCACCATTCCCACTAAGCGTTTTATCAGTGACTCCTTTAAAAACTGGCGTGGCATGCAAGAAAGCGGTGTCCGTCGAATTAAACGCAGTTTGTTTATTGACCAGCACAGCATCCATTTTCTCACTGCCGAAGAGCTTGAGCATTTAAAGCGCTTTAACTTAATGAAAGGCTACTTTGACGATAAGCTCGATGAGCTTAATCAGTGGAATCAACAGCATGTACATTCCAGCGCTGGCGACAGCATTGACTCACGCCGCCTGACCAATATCGGCACCTTCCGTGCATATATGGAAAAGTACATTCGCAATCATCCCGGCATCCATCAAACCGGCATGTCGTTAATGGTGCGCCAACTCAGCCCAACCCCCGAAGGCTTACCCATCGAAATCTACTGCTTCACCAAAACCGTGGTTTGGGCAGAATTTGAAGGCATCCAATCTGATATTTTTGACCACTTGCTGTCCATTGCTCCGGAATTTAACCTGCGGGTTTACCAAGCCCCCAGCGGTTATGATATGCGCGCCTTAGGTGCCCAGTTTAGAGCGGAGCAACCTGCCTAATACAAGGCGCTGCAGCATGCCAAGGACGGCATTTACACAACAAAAACAGGTACACTTAAGTGCGATCATTACGCGACCTCTACTCTGCTCAAGGAGCAAAATAATGGGCTTACCTCGCTTAATTCTACTGGCGATTATTATTGGCGGCGGCTTCTGGCTATGGCGCCGCTTTAATAACCGCGCACTGAACAATAACAAGCACAGCAAAAGCCAAGCCATGGTGCGCTGTGTGCATTGCCATGTGCACTTGCCCCAAGACCGCGCTTTTCAACAAGAGCACAACTGGTACTGCAGCGCAGCACACCGCAAACTTGGACCTAAAGACCGTGACTAAAGCCCTACTGGCGGTCAAAGGGGTTCAAGGGCAGCGTATTTTGCGTCTCTACCACCTCTACCGCTTGCTGATTGGCTTTTCTTTAGTACTGCTGATATTTAGTGACCTGGATGGTCACTTACTGGATATGGCCCACACCCAGCTGTTTCACTACGCCAGCTGGACATACCTCATTGTCAATATTATTGCCACGGCCAGCATGCACCGTACTGAGCAACTGCTGCCAGTATTTGCCTTGGCATTATTTGATGTGACGCTTTTAAGTCTGTTGTTCTACGCTGCCGGCGGCACGCCCAGCGGCATTGGTAATTTAATTATTACCGCGGTTGCCGTGGCCAATATCCTTCTGCATGGACGGATTGGTTTACTGATTGCTGCGGTGGCTGCAGCGGGGATTATTTACCTCACTTTTTATTTAAGCCTGTCGTTTCCCGCGGCCAGCAGCCAATACATGCAAGCAGGTATGCTCGGCGCTCTATGTTTTGCCGCTGCACTATTTGTTCAAGCCCTGAGTCGCCGTATTCAAGCCAGCGAAAGTCTCGCCGAACAACGGGCTGGACAAGTGGCCAACTTAGAAGAGCTCAATGCCTTAGTGCTACAGCGGATGCGCACAGGCATTTTAGTCTTGGATGGCGAGCAACGTATCATTCAAGCCAATGAATCAGCACTGAACCTCATCGGTTATGACAAGCTGCTCGGACGCATCCTAGACCCACACTTCCCTGCTTTAATTAACGCTTTAAAACAATGGGAAAAAAATCCCTCTTTTCGCAGCCCACCTATTTACTCGGCGCGCAGCGATACAGAACTGCAGGCCAATTTTATTCAGTTACAGCATAACCACTCTGTGCAAACCCTCGTTTTCCTAGAAGACACCGTACAAATGAATCAACAAGCCCAACAATTAAAACTGGTTTCCTTAGGGCGCCTGACCGCTGGCATTGCTCACGAAATACGCAACCCCTTGGGTGCCATCAGCCATGCTGCGCAACTCTTACAGGAATCAAGCCACCTCGACGCAGCCGACCAGCGTTTAACACAGATTATTCAAGATCAATCAAAGCGTATGAATACTGTGATTGAGAATGTTCTCCAACTGTCCAGACAACAGCACGCTGTTCCGCAACTGCTTGACTTAAAATACTGGCTGCACCGTTTTAGCAGTGAATTTAAGAGCAACAATACTGGCAATCGCACCCTGCATCTGAGCATTAAAGGGCGCAACCTACAAACCCGCATGGACCCTCATCAGCTTGACCAAGTCCTGATGAATTTAGTGGAAAATGGCTTTCGTCACAGCAGCAAAAAAAATGCCCTGGGCCAAGTTTGGCTGCACCTGTACCGCCACCCACAAACTGAATTGCCCATTTTGGAAGTAGTGGATGATGGACCCGGCGTTGCAGTGGAAGAACAAAGCAAGCTTTTCGAACCTTTTTATACAACAGAAAATAAAGGTACCGGCCTTGGCTTGTACATTTCCCGTGAACTCTGCGAAAGTAATCAAGCACGCCTCGACTATGTACCACGGGAACAAGGCAGTTGTTTTAGAATAGTTTTTGCGCACCCGCATAAAATGAGTGCATCACCATGAAGCAAAAAACCGCTCTTATTATTGATGATGAACCTGATATCCGTGAGTTATTAGAAATCACTCTCGGCCGTATGCAGCTGCATACACGCAGTGCCTGTAACGTGCAGGAGGCCTATCAGTGGCTGGCCCGCGAGCCTTTTGACTTGTGTTTAACCGATATGCGCCTACCCGATGGCAGTGGTTTAGATATTATTGAGTTTGTGCAAAAAAATTACAGCCAAACCCCCATTGCCATGATTACCGCCTATGGCTGCGTAGACACTGCCACCCAGGCTTTAAAAGCCGGTGCCTTTGACTTTATAACCAAACCTGTGGACTTGGTCCGCTTGCGCGAACTGGTGAACAGCGCCTTAAGCTTGGCCGAACCGCAAAGCTCTGTACCCATTACAGAAGGGCCACTGCTTGGGCAATCCAAGCCAATGCACAAGCTGCGCAGCCAAATCACTAAGCTATCGCGCAGCCAGGCCCCGGTCTATATCAGTGGCGAATCAGGCAGCGGTAAAGAGCTGGTGGCTCGGCAAATTCATCTACAAGGCCTGCGTGCGCAGCAACCTTTTATTCCAGTGAACTGTGGGGCTATTCCCAGTGAACTGATGGAGAGTGAATTTTTTGGGCATAAAAAAGGCAGTTTTAGCGGCGCCACAGAAGACAAACCTGGGCTGTTTCAGGCTGCCCGTGGGGGTACTTTATTTTTAGATGAAGTGGCTGACCTGCCCTTATCCATGCAAGTTAAATTACTCCGCGCATTACAAGAAAAAGCCGTTCGCCCCATTGGTAGCCAGCAGGAACACTCAGTTGATGTACGCATCTTAAGCGCAACCCACAAAAACCTTGCCGATGAAGTGGCAAAGGGGCGCTTCCGTCAAGACTTATACTATCGGCTGAATGTGATTGAGCTGTCCGTCCCCCCGTTGCGCCAACGCCCTGAGGACATTCAACAGCTTAGCGAGTCCATCTTGGCACGCTTAACTGCAAACGCCAGCCCTGTACAGCTGCACCCAACTGCACTGGCCAAGCTGCAAAGCTATGCTTTCCCTGGCAATGTGCGCGAACTGGAAAATATCTTAGAGCGTGCTTACACCCTCACCGAAGGCGACTTTATTCAAGCTGAGGATTTAAAACTAGGCCAAGTTGCCGCTGTACCTGCCGAGCAGACATCCAGCGCCACTTCTTCTGCGCAGCAAACCCAAGCCATTGACTGTGACCTAAACCAAGTGAATAACCTTGAACAGCATTTGGAAAAAATTGAACGTCAACTCATTACCCAAGCCCTTGAAGAAACCCGCTGGAACCGTACCGCGGCCGCTGAACGCTTAGGGTTAAGCTTTCGCTCACTGCGTTATCGCTTAAAAAAGCTGGATATAGACTGACCATCGCTAAGCTATGTTGCCGCTTCAATCTCACATAGCACCACTATGCTGCCTAGCGCCATACACTGCAGCCTAATAACTCTTTGGAGGCCAGCATGGCCGAACATGACTTTCGCTACACTTTACTTAACCCACAACACACCTTAACCGAGTGCCGCGCTTTGACACCCGGACAGTATCAGGTCACTGGTTTAGGAGGCTCGATTCAAGAAGGCGACACCCTAATTGTCAGCCTTAAAGGCAGTAAGAGCTTAAGCATGCGCTTACAGGTTGCAAAAGTCCGTCACGTCATCAACCCGCCTGGGCAATGGACTGCGGTCGCCCGCGGCCCCGTTTTTAACGAGCTCGCCATTCACACTTGGCAAGTGCAATGTGATGGTTGCGCTAGCATCTTGGATTTAGAGTTTGCAGTGGATGCCAGCCTTGGTCAAAGCGCACAACAGCCAGCCGCTGAACAACGCTTAACTGAAATCGGCTGGCTTAATCGCGATGGCCGCCATCTATGCCGCGCTTGCCAGCAAGCAGAAGCCTAATGAATTTCTGAAGGTCGACATGCACAAACTTGTGTTATTTTTATGCAGCATTGCGTTATTAGCCGCTTGCGCTAACGTACCCAATAATCAGCTACCCCAAGCGCAAAACTACCAAGTGGAATGGATAGCTGAACGCCCCCTGATTGATCGCAGCATGTTAACCTTCACCTTGCTCGACTCGCAACGCGCTGCAGGCTTAGCCGGTTGCAACCATTGGTCAGCGAGTTACCAGCTCAATGGGCAACAACTGCACTTATCCAACATCACCAGCACCCGTAAACTCTGCGCACCGGCATTGATGGAGCAGGAACAACGCTTCTTAAATGCTTTAGCACAGATACAGCACTGGGAGTTTGCTGAGCACGGACAACTTTGGTTAACAGCACAGCACTCTGCCCCCATCAAACTTTGGCCCATCGATGCCTTAGCAGAGTAACCCCTTACTCAGAAAAAGCACTTCACAACCTGCTATGGCGCCACTTGCTGGGCGCCTGCCCCAGCAGCACAACTCGCTCGAACTTCTCAACAATGCTAAACTTTCAAAATTCATTGGCTATTTGGAGTTATCATGCACAGTACCAGCTGTCAGGGTTTATTGGATTTTATACAACAATCACCCAGCCCTTTTCACGCCACGCAAAGTATCAGTCAAGCACTGCAAGCAGCGGGCTACCAAGCCCTAGATGAGCGTGAAGCCTGGCAGCTGGAACCCGAAGGCCGCTACTACGTCACCCGCAACGACTCTTCAATTATTGCCATTCGACTGGGTAAAGAAAACCCAGTAGAGCACGGCATCCGCATCGTTGGCGCACACACCGACAGCCCCTGCTTAAAAGTGAAGCCACAACCGGATACTTCCCTACATGGCTACTGGCAGCTGGGCGTAGAAGTTTATGGTGGTGTGTTACTCAGCCCTTGGTTTGATCGCGACTTGTCTTTAGCTGGTCGAGTAACTTTTAAACACAATGGTCAGCAACACAGTCGTTTAATCAACTTTAAACATGCCATTGCAACCATTCCCAGCTTAGCCATTCACTTGAATCGTGACGCCAATAGCGGCTGGGCGATTAATCAGCAAACTGAGCTCCCTCCCATCCTTGCGCAACTGCATGGCCAAGAGAAAAAAGATTTTCGTGAGCTGTTAGCTCAGCAACTGCACAGCGAGCACGCTATCCAAGGCGCCGAAGTGTTGGATTATGAATTGTCGTTTTATGACACTCAGCCGCCAGCTGTGATTGGCTTAAATAAAGACTTTATTTCAGCCGCCCGCTTGGATAACTTGTTGTCCTGCTATGCTGGATTACAGGCCCTTTTAAAAAGCAATAACCAACACACCCAAGTGCTGGTCTGCACTGACCACGAGGAAGTGGGTTCTAATTCTTCTTGCGGTGCCGATGGTCCATTTTTAGAGCACGTGTTACGTCGCGTACTGGGCTCCGATGAGAAGTTTATTCGCTGCGTACAAAATTCACTGCTGGTCTCAGCAGACAATGCCCACGGTATTCACCCCAACTATGCAGATAAGCATGATGGCAATCATGGTCCACTGCTCAACCAAGGTCCGGTGATTAAGATTAATGCCAACCAGCGCTATGCCACTAACAGTGAAACTTCCAGCTTCTTTAAGCTGATCTGTGCACAGGCTCAGGTACCGGTACAAAGCTTTGTCACCCGCAGCGATATGGGCTGCGGCTCGACCATTGGTCCTATTACTGCGGGTCAACTGGGGGTGCAAACCATTGATATTGGCGCTGCCACTTTTGCCATGCACTCCATTCGCGAGCTGGCCGGCAGCCAAGACCTTGGCTACTTAATCAGCGCCCTGCAAGGCTTTTATAACAGCCCGCAACTGCCTTAATGATTTCCTGCTGGCCCCTTTATCCGCCCACGGCTGAGCAAGGGGCTGCCAGCTAAAATAACCAGCGTTCTTAGTGGGCGATTGTTCTGTTGCTACTTAATAAACCGCGTATTAGGCTTGATCGAGCATAAAAAAACCCAGCTGAGCTGGGTTTTTTTATTAAACAGTCACGCTGTGATTAATCAACGTAAACAGGGTATTTAGCGCATACGGCATGCACTTTAGCACGTACGGCATCAATCACTGACTGATCACCCATGTTGTCGAGGATGTCACAAATCCAACCGGCCAGATCACGGCACTCGGTTTCTTTAAAGCCACGGGTGGTCACCGCTGGGGTACCAATGCGTAAGCCTGATGTGACAAACGGCGAACGTGGATCGTTAGGTACTGAGTTTTTGTTGACAGTAATAAAGGCTTCACCCAAGGCGGCATCCGCATCCTTACCGGTGATGTCTTGCTTAATCAGGGACACCAAGAACAGGTGGTTAAAGGTACCGCCGGACACTACATCAAAACCACGCTCAATAAAGACGTTAGCCATGGTTTGCGCATTTTTAATCACTTGCTGCTGGTAGGTTTTAAATTCTGGCAATAAAGCTTCTTTAAAGCACACTGCTTTACCAGCAATCACGTGCTCCAGCGGACCACCTTGGGTACCTGGGAACACTGCTGAGTTGAGTTTCTTCTCAAGTTCTTCGTTGGCACGGGCCAAAATCAAACCACCGCGCGGGCCACGTAAGGTTTTGTGGGTGGTGGTGGTGACAACATCAGCGTAGGGGACTGGGTTCGGGTATTCGCCCGCTGCGACCAAGCCCGCTACGTGGGCCATATCCACAAATAAGTAAGCACCTACTTTGTCGGCAATTTCACGGAAGCGTGGGAAGTCCAACACCTGTGAGTAAGCTGAGAAGCCCGCAATGATCATTTTCGGTTTGTGCTCTAAAGCTAAGCGCTCAACTTCGTCGTAGTCAATTAGACCTGCATCATCAATGCCATACTGGATAGCATTGTAAAGTTTACCTGAGGAGCTGACGCTAGCACCGTGGGTTAAGTGACCACCATGGGCCAAGCTCATGCCTAAAATGGTATCGCCACCTTCGAGCAAAGCAAGGTAAACAGCGGCGTTGGCTTGTGAGCCGGAATGTGGCTGAACGTTTGCATAATCGGCACCGAACAACTCTTTTGCACGATCAATGGCGAGCTGTTCAACAATATCAACGTACTCGCAACCACCGTAGTAGCGCTTTCCGGGATAGCCTTCGGCGTATTTATTGGTTAGCACAGAACCTTGTGCCTCCATTACCGCAGGGCTGGTGTAGTTTTCCGATGCAATCAGCTCAATATGCTCTTCTTGGCGCTGGGCTTCTTTCTCCATCGCATCAAAAAGTTCGGCGTCAAATCGGGCAAGAGTCAAATTACGGCTGAACATAGCGGTCCTCTGGAATCAACAAGGCTAATAAAGTAGATAAGAGACGTATTCTACAACATCTTAACGGGCATAGCACATGAAAGGCGATCACTCTGAGTAGAAGTGTTGCTCACGCAGTACCGTTAGTTTTGTTTGCACTATCATGGGATGCAATCGGCCCGCTGGTAAAACTGCTATCAAGCTTGAAGTCTGCGTACCTCGCTGATGCTGCTCTTCCCTCAAAGCGTCATCCTGACGCTGATTCGGGCGCTACGCCATCCATGGCTACGCTTGCCGCAGCACCAACGAGGCACTGCTTAATCAGTGATGTGGCTGCTAGGCGCTCAGTACGTCTCTTTAAACCTGCAATCTAGTCGCTGACTCTATAGGTTAATGCGACTCTAAGTTGCCAATAGCTGATTAATCACCCATAAAACGTTACAATCCACGCAATCTAAGGCCCGCACTTTAGAACTGAACACTAGGCCATTCACCTTTTTACTCAATTCAAAAATCAACTTTAAAAGACTTTTACCGTGCGCCAAAACCTCGCAAGGCCACGTCACTTATGTTTTATAGGTATTACTAACGATGTCAAATAACAAACACGGACAAACAGGTTCTTACGTTTTTACGATGAACCGCCTCGGCAAAATTGTGCCGCCTAAGCGTGAAATTTTAAAAGATATTTCCCTGTCTTTTTTCCCTGGCGCAAAAATTGGTGTGCTGGGCCTCAACGGCTCGGGTAAATCCACACTGCTGCGCATTATGGCCGGAGTCGACACTGATTTTATCGGTGAAGCCCGTCCGATGCCCGGCTTAAACATTGGCTATTTGCCACAAGAACCCGAGCTCGATCCCAGTAAAACCGTGCGCGAAATCGTTGAAGAAGCTTTAGGTGAAGTCAAAGCCGCCCAAGCCCGCCTCGATGAAGTCTATGCCGCTTATGCCGAGCCTGATGCCGACTTTGATGCTTTAGCCGCTGAGCAAGCCAAGCTGGAAGCCATTTTACAGGCCAGCGACGGCCACAATATGGAGCGTCAACTGGAAGTGGCTGGCGATGCGCTGCGTCTCCCCCCTTGGGATGCCACAATCGAACATTTATCCGGTGGTGAAAAGCGCCGTGTGGCCCTGTGCCGTTTGCTGCTGTCCGCTCCAGACATGTTGTTACTGGACGAACCCACTAACCACTTGGATGCGGACTCAGTGGCTTGGCTGGAGCGCTTCCTGCACGATTTTACCGGCACAGTGGTGGCGATTACCCACGACCGTTATTTCCTCGATAATGTAGCGGGCTGGATTCTTGAACTGGACCGTGGCCAAGGTATTCCTTTTGAAGGCAATTACTCACAGTGGCTCGAAGCCAAAGCCGCTCGCTTGAGCCGAGAAGCCAAACAAGAGTCCTCCCACAGCAGAGCCATGAAAGCTGAACTGGAATGGGTGCGCCAAGGTCCCCGTGGCCGCCAATCCAAATCTAAAGCCCGTTTAGCACGTTTTGAAGAGCTGCAATCGCAAGACTTTCAAAAGCGCAGCGAAACCAATGAGATTTATATTCCTGCTGGCGAACGCTTGGGTGATCAAGTTATTGAAGTTAACGGCGTCAGCAAAGCCTACGGTGACCGTGTATTAATTGACGACCTCTCCTTTGTGGTGCCCAAAGGCGCTATTGTTGGCGTGATTGGTGGTAACGGTGCCGGTAAATCCACCCTGTTTAGAATGATCATGGGCACTGAACAGCCCGACTCTGGCGAGATTGTGATTGGCGACAGTGTGAAGCTGGCCAGTGTCGATCAGCAACGTGACAATCTGGACGGCTCAAAAACCGTCTGGGAACAAGTGTCCGACGGTGCTGACATGATTCAAGTGGGCAATTATGAAGTGTCGTCCCGTGGTTATGTGGGTCGCTTTAACTTTAAAGGTGCCGACCAGCAAAAGTTTGTTAAGGATTTATCCGGTGGTGAGCGCGGTCGCTTACACTTGGCGTTAACCCTCAAACAAGGCGCCAACGTTTTATTACTGGACGAACCGTCCAACGACCTCGACGTCGAAACCTTGCGCGCCTTAGAAGAGGCTCTACTGGACTTCCCCGGCTCGGCCATGGTGATCTCTCACGACCGCTGGTTCTTAGACCGCATTGCCACCCACATTTTGTCCTATGAAGATGACGGCAGCATTGTGTTCTTCGAAGGCAACTACACCGAGTACGAAGCCGACCGCAGAAAGCGTCTTGGTGATGCTGCTGCGCAACCTAAGCGAGTGCGCTATAAGCGTCTTGCTTAATCGCGCACACATGTACGTGCGTGTCATACCCACGGCACAGAAGTCTGCCCACGCACGACAAGGCCACCTGTACGAGCGGGTCATACCCGCGACACAGAAGTCTGCACACACACGACAAGGCCACCTGTACGAGCGGGTCATACCCGCGACACAGAAGTCTGCCCACGCACGACAAGGCCAGCTGTACGAGCGGGTCATACCCGCGACACAGAAGTCTGCCCACGCACGACAAGGCCAGCTGTACGAGCGGGTCATACCCGCGACAGGCCAATGATCCTTGGCTCAGCAATCAGATAAATAATATTTTCATCAGCCGCTGCACTTTTTTAGGTGCAGCGGGTCTGATAAATACAGCCAGAACAACAACACGCTTTGCAGCAGCTGTAAAACAGTTAACTACTAGCAGGCTACCCATTAAATATAAACACCCTACTGACTCAGGAGTACGCCATGAGTAAACGCGCCACCAAGCGCTCCAACAAAGCCAAATCAATGATTGCTCAACCGCTGTTTCGCAGCCGCCAAGAGCGACCTAAAAAAGGCAAAGGCAGTTACTGCCGCAACAAAAAAACCTCTCGGTTTAACGACCCAGAGGTTTTTTCTTTACTGGCCGCTGAAAACCTTTCTCTATAATTTATTTTTTACGACTATTGCGTGATCTGTCAGCTGCTTGAGTGGGCTTTGGCATGCTAAAATCATGGCTTGATTATTTTGGGACGCCCTATGTTGAAGCACTTTTCTTCTTTAGTAGTCGTATTGGTTTTGAGTGGTTCGGCATTCGCAGCGAACCCGAATACCTCACAACTGTTAACCGCCAGCACAGCAGGGCAACAGGCAACTCACCAGCCACAACAGAGCTTTTCCAGTTGGCGAGCTGCTTTGCGCAGTGATGCCCTTCAGCAAGGAATCAGCCCACAGCTTTTTGAGCAAGCATTTGCTGACCTCACCCCTGATCCCGAAGTGCTTGCAGCGGATCAAAGCCAGCCTGAATTTAGCCGCCCAGTCTGGGAGTATTTAGACAGCGCAGTTTCGTCTTGGCGAGTGGCGCGCGGTAAAGCATTGCTGGCCGAACACGCACGCACCTTAAGTGCCATTGAGGCACGTTACCAAGTGGACCCCAGTATTTTAGTGGCTGTTTGGGGCATGGAAAGCAGCTTTGGGCGCCATACCGGTAATAAAAATGTCATCCGCTCACTGGCCACTTTAGCTTATGAAGGCCGGCGCAATGAGTTTTGGCGCACGCAATTAATTGCTGCACTACAGATTTTGCAAGAAGGTGACATCAGCATCAGCGACATGCAGGGTTCTTGGGCGGGAGCCATGGGGCAAACCCAGTTTATTCCCAGCACCTACCGCCAATATGCAGTGGATTTTGATGGCAATGGCCGCCGTGATATTTGGCATTCCAGTGCTGATGCGCTGGCCTCTGCGGCCAATTATTTACACGCATCCGGCTGGCAGCATCAGCAGCCTTGGGGGTTTGCTGTGCAACTGCCTGGCCAAGGTTTTGATTATGCACTGGCCGATGGACAACAGGATAAAACCATCCAGCAATGGCGTGCCCTTGGTATCCGCAGCCGCGACACCATTGACCTGGACAATTTAGCCGAACAGCCGGCCAGCTTATTTTTGCCCAGCGGCCATCAAGGCCCAGCTTATTTATTGCTCAGCAATTTTCGCAGCATCTTAAAATACAACAACTCCACCGCCTATGCTCTAGCGATAGGGTTGCTGTCCGATGCCTTGCAAGGCAATTATCATGTGCAAGCCACTTGGCCTAAACATGAGCGCATGCTCAGTCGCACCGAGCGCGTTGAACTGCAAGCGCTGCTCAATCAACTGGGTTTTGAGAGCGGTCAAGCCGACGGTATTATCGGCGTCAATACTCGCCGCGCTGTGCGTCGCTTTCAACAGACACAAGGGTTGCCTGCTGACGGCTACGCCAATGAAAGCTTGCTTAATAAATTGCGCCATGCCGTACAACAAATAGCGCCTGACCGTTAAATGGCAGTCAATTCAGACTTTATAGTACACTCGATAAACACTGCAGAATGATACAAATCTGCTCACCACGTACAAAAAGGCCTCAAGCATGCTCAACTGGAAGAAACACTCAAGCCAAGCGCGTAACCAAGCCAGCAACACAATGGATGATGCTAAAAGTTATTTCGGCGGCATACTGTCGAGCCGCACCCTGCTGATTATTGCTGCTGCTTACTTGTTTATCACCCTAATTATCGGCTGGTACTGGAGCCAAGAACCTGACTTTTTCTCTGTCCAAGAGCACACCCAACAAGCCGCTGAACAGGCTCAGCGCCCTATAGTCACAGGCTACACCACGGTGGAAACCCTCAAGCAAGTGGCCACCACCATATTAGATAAACCCGGTGGTTATTTAACCAACGACGTCACTCCCCCAGGCATTTGGTTGGATAACATGCCCTCTTGGGAGTATGGCGCCTTGGTACAGGTGCGGGATTTATCCCGAGCGCTGCGTAAAGACTTTGCCCGCTCACAATCCCAGTCCACCGAAGACCCTGATCTGGCTAAAGCTGAGCCACGTTTTAACTTTGACAGTAACAGTTGGATGCTGCCCGCTACGGAAGATGAGTACCGCTCAGCCATCAAGTCGCTGGACAATTATTTAGCACGCCTCAGTGACCCTGAAACCACTAGCACACAGTTTTATAGCCGTGCCGATAACCTCAATAACTGGTTAGGCGATGTAGCAACCCGCCTGGGCTCCTTATCTCAACGGTTATCCGCCAGCGTGGGTAAAACCCGCTTGTACAGCGATGAAGACCTGGCTGCAGTGAATGCCCCAGGTGATAGCAGCCTTCAAGAAGAAGCGGTGAAAACCCCATGGCTACAAATTGATAACGTTTTCTATGAAGCACGCGGTCAAGCTTGGGCACTGTCACACTTTTTGCGCGCTATCGAAATCGATTTTGCTGATGTGATCGCCAAGAAGAATGCCACCACCAGTGTGCGACAAATTATCCGTGAACTGGAAGCCGCCCAAGAACCACTCTGGAGTCCCATGGTGCTTAACGGCAATGGCTATGGGATATTAGCCAACCACTCGCTAGTCATGGCCAACTATGTGTCACGGGCTAACGCGGCCATTATTGAATTGCGCCAGCTGCTCTCGCAAGGCTAATAATCCCAAGCCACACCACACCCTGTGGCTGTGGCTGTGGCTTGCGAAGCTTATTTACTTACAGCCCCTGCATGCACACAACCTGATTCATCCTGCAGAACGTGCTGAGTAAACATAGGCGTGTAACTCTGCATAACTTGGAGTACCTATTATGTCCGGCACATACTCTCTACTCGACACTCAAGTCCGCAATCACATCGGCTTTGTCAGCCTCAACCGCGTTGCCGCCTTCAATGCGCTTAATCTTGATATGGTGCGCCAGCTCCAGCAACTACTCGATGCATGGTTAACAGACGATCAAGTACGGGCTGTGGTGTTACAGGGCAATGGTGATAAAGCGTTTTGCGCTGGTGGCGATATTCGCGATATGTACCACAATCAAAAGGCGGGTAACGATCTCAACGAAACATTCTTCCGTGAAGAGTACGCCCTCGACCAATTGATCCACGCCTACCCAAAACCCTTTATTGCCTTAGCTGACGGCCTAGTGCTGGGTGGCGGTATGGGACTCATGCAAGGTGCAGGCTTACGCATTGTCACTGAAAAAGCCGTACTGGGCATGCCAGAAGTCTGTATTGGCTATTACCCTGATGTGGGCAGCAGTTACTTTTTATCACGGATGCCGAACGCCACGGGTATTTATATGGGCGTAACCGGTAACAGCATCAATGCTGCAGACGCTTTGCAATTGGGCTTAGCAGACTGGCATGTCCCCCATCAGCAGCTCGCTGAGTTTATAGAACAACTCAATCAGCTTGATACCTCATCGTCCATTACCGACAGTATTGAACAACTGCTGCAGGGCTATGCCAGTCAATCGCTACCAGACACAGAACTGGCGAATCAACAAGCCTTGACTGCACAGCACTTTAAGCATGCTTCTTTAGCTGAGATCTACCAGTCCCTCACCAACCAAACCGACTGCAGCTGGTGCCAAGCGACACTTAATACCTTAAACAGTCGCTCGCCCTTAGCTATGGCCACCACTCTTGAGCTGTTGCGCCGCGGCCAACAATTATCATTGATGGATTGTTTTAATTTGGAACGCCACCTGGGCAAAAGCTGGTTCAATAATCCAGATTTTGTAGAAGGTATTCGCGCCTTAATCATTGATAAAGATAAAAACCCTCGCTGGCAGCCAGCCAGCTATCACGACCTTGATCCCCAGCAGATCCAAGGTTTTTTTGCAGGGTTCAAGTAGTCAGCTTTTCCGCCATAACTCGACGCTATCAACCCTCTAGGCAATGGCAATCACCCATAAAAAAAGCGGCAACCCATTGCTGGGTCGCCGCTTTTTTGGATGCCGAGTTGGCTGATATTAATGCGAAAATCGCATCACATCATCCCTCCCATGCCACCCATTCCGCCCATGCCGCCCATATCAGGCATTGCAGGTGCGCTGTCATCTTTGATCTCAGCGATCATCGCTTCAGTGGTGACCATCAGGCCAGCGATGGAAGCAGCAGCTTGCAGTGCGGAACGGGTCACTTTTGCTGGGTCTAAGATACCCATGGCAATCATGTCACCGTATTCACCGCTGGCAGCGTTAAAGCCGTAGTTGCCTTCGCCCTGCTTCACCTTATCCACCACAACGCTTGGCTCATCACCAGCGTTTGCAACGATTTGACGCAGTGGTGCTTCAACTGCACGACGCAGTAGCGCAATACCGACGTTCTGGTCTTCGTTATCGCCTTTCAGGTCAGCAATGGCTTGCAGTGCACGCACCAGAGCTACACCACCACCAGGCACAACACCTTCTTCTACTGCAGCACGGGTTGCATGCAGAGCATCTTCAACGCGCGCTTTTTTCTCTTTCATTTCAACTTCAGTAGCAGCACCGACTTTGATCACCGCAACACCGCCAGCCAGCTTGGCCAAGCGCTCTTGCAGCTTCTCTTTGTCGTAGTCTGAAGTGGTGTCTTCGATTTGCTTACGAATCTGTGCAACACGGGCTTCGATATCTGCTTGCTCACCAGCACCATCAATGATGGTGGTTTCGTCTTTGTTCAAGACCACACGCTTAGCATCACCTAAGTGCTCTAAAGTTGTGGTGTCTAGGTTCAAGCCCACTTCTTCAGAGATCACAGTACCGCCAGTCAAGATCGCAATGTCTTGCAACATGGCTTTACGACGATCGCCGAAACCTGGTGCTTTAACTGCAGCCACTTTAACAATGCCGCGCATGTTGTTAACTACCAAAGTAGCTAAGGCTTCGCCTTCAACATCTTCAGCAATAATCAACAGTGGACGGCTGGCTTTAGCGACTTCTTCCAGAACTGGCAACAGCTCACGGATGTTAGAAATCTTTTTATCAACCAGTAGCAAGTACGGGTTTTCCAGCTCAGCCACCATGGTGTCCGGCTTGTTGATGAAGTATGGCGATAGGTAGCCACGATCAAACTGCATACCTTCTACAACAGTCAGTTCGTTATCTAAGCCTGAGCCTTCTTCAACGGTAATCACACCTTCGTTACCAACTCTTTCCATGGCCTTAGCAATGATTTCACCCACTGACTCATCAGCGTTGGCGGAAATGGTACCCACCTGAGCGATGGCTTTGTTATCAGTGCAGGGTTTGGCCAGCTGTCTGATTTGCTCAACAATGGCTGTGGTTGCTTTATCAATACCACGCTTAAGGTCCATTGGGTTCATACCCGCAGCAACCGCTTTCAAGCCTTCGTTGACAATGGACTGGGCCAGCACTGTTGCAGTGGTGGTACCGTCACCGGCTTCGTCGTTGGCTTTTGCAGCGACGTCTTTTACCAGCTGTGCGCCCATGTTTTCAAAACGATCGGCCAGCTCAATTTCTTTAGCAACTGAAACACCATCTTTAGTGATTGAAGGTGCGCCAAAGCTTCTTTCTAAAACAACGTGACGGCCTTTGGGGCCTAAGGTTGCTTTTACTGCGTCAGCTAAAACATTGACGCCTGCGAGCATTTTTTTACGGCCTGAATCGCCGAACTTAACTTCTTTAGCAGCCATGTAATCTGTTCCTCAAATGTATTTCTTTAATGCAAAGGTAAGAATGCAAAAGGTTAATTAAGCTTCAACAACCGCGAGAATCTCGCTTTCGCTCATTACCAGCAGCTCTTCGCCATCAACTTTAATAGCGTTGCTACCTGAGTAAGGGCCAAAGACTACTTTGTCACCCACTTTCACAGCGAGTTCACGTACTTCACCATTGTCTAAAACACGGCCTGTACCTACAGCAAGGATTTCACCTTGGTTTGGCTTTTCAGCCGCTGAACCTGGAAGCACAATGCCGCCAGCGGTTTTGGTTTCTTCTTCACTGCGGCGAATTACCACACGGTCATGCAGAGGACGAAGCTTCATTGTCGATCTCTCCCAACGGGTTAATTACATCTCACCGATGTCACTCATCGGCATGTTAATAAAATCCGGCAAGCCGGATAGCGCTGCAAATTTGCAGTACGCAGACTGATCTGCCAACGCAGAATCCTTTGTTGCTTAGTAACATGTGGGCGCTTAAAAATATTTCAAGGGCTGAGCTTAAAATTTTTCACTTAAAACGAAAAACATAGCGTTTTATGGGTCTTTGCGCTCAAACTCACCCTCAATTATTTGCTCTTGGCGAGTCTCTTGCTGCTCACCATATTGCGTATAAGTGGTGGTTTGTCGGTAATATTGCTGCCGCTGTGCAGCTTGCGCCATATGACGGCTGATGCGCTTAATCAACCAGTTGCGAGTCACAGGTAACAGGCCCAGCAAGCCCACTGTATCGCTGATAAAACCCGGCAAGAACAATAAGCCACCGGCAATCACCAGTAATAAGCCATTGAGCATATCTCGATTGGGGGTTTCACCGAGCGCCATACGTTCACGCACTTTTAATGCGGTGGCCAACCCAGCTAAACGAATACACAGCACACCCAAAACACCGCCTGCCAAAACCAACAGCAAGGTAGTGGATGCACCAATACTTGAACCCACACGAATCAACACGAAAAGCTCAAGCAATGGAAAAATTAAAAACAGTAAGAAAAATCCACGCATTACGCGCACCTTTTTAAATAGATATACATACTAAATGCACCCTAACACATTCAATCTCAAGGGGGCATCGCTCGGATCATGTAACAAAATGCCTCAGAACTGTTCTGCAGACTCTTCGCGCCGCTGCTCAATAAGTGATTTGTTATGATCGGTGCGCCACTGCCACACAATCAAAATAATGGTCGGTACACCCAGTGCTGCGGTGATTAAAAAGAACTGCTCATAACCAAATTTATCCACCATGACCCCTGAGTAACCGCCAATTAAACGGGGCAGCAGCAACATAATGGAGCTGAGCAAAGCATATTGTGTTGCCGAAAACTGCAAATTGGTCAGGCTCGATAAATATGCGACAAAGGCTGCAGTGGCTAATCCGGCGCTGAAGTTGTCGCACGAAATGGTGACAATCAACATGTTTAAATCAGCCCCCATACCCGCCAACAAAACAAACATCAAGTTGGTGGATGCTGAGGTAATACCGCCAATCAATAAAATCGGCATGATGCCAAAACGAACAATCAGCAATCCGCCCACGCCGGCACCGAGCAAGGTCATGATCAAACCAAAGACTTTACTGACTCCGGCAATTTGTTCTTTGCTGAACCCCTGATCAATATAAAACACATTAGCCATCACCCCCATCACCGTATCTGACATGCGGTAAGTGGCCACCAAGCCTAATAACAGCAAAGCTTGCCAACGGTAGCGCACCACAAAGTCACTGACTGGGGTTAACACCGGTGCCAGCCCTTTGCGACCGATGGAGGATAAGCAAAATAGGGTCAGTATGGTGTACAGCAACGCCCTTAAAAACGCCCTGTCGCTGTAAAATAAATCACCTATATCTGCTCGACCGGAAACTAAGGATTGAAAGTCTGTCTGGTAAAACTGGGTCATCATCGCCGGCACCGAGACCAGCAACACCAACAGCACCACCACTGAGATCAATTGATGTTTAAGCTTGTAGTGCGTCACTGCATCAACCACTTGCGCCGCCAATTTGGGCTCTCGCATCCATAAAGTGGTGAGTAAACCTGGCAGCATCAGCAGAGCAAACAGCAGGTAAGTACTGGCCCAAGCAGAATGTTGGTATTGAAGACCAGTCGAGCCAAACCATTCAGCAAAGTACAGCGCCCCTGCCGTGGCCAATAAAGCAGCGACCCGATAGCCCGCCATGTAGCTGGCTGCCAAGGCTGCTTGACGACTGTTATCCAGAATTTCTAAACGGTAGGCATCCACTGCAATGTCTTGGGTGGCCGAAGCAAAAGCAACTAACACAGCTAAAGCAATCAGCACTGCTAGGTGACTCTGCGGATTGCTCAGGGCCATGCCGGCTAAACCTGTGGCCACCAGCAGTTGGGAAAAAACCAGCCATGATCGGCGTCGGCCTAGGCGCCCCAATACCGGCAAACGCCATTGATCGAGCAGCGGTGACCAAACCCATTTAAACGCATAGGCCAAACCTATTAAACTGGCATAACCAATGGTTTCCCGGGCCACCCCAGCTTCTCTTAACCAAACAGACAGCGTAGAAAACACCAGCATATAAGGCAGGCCTGCTGAAAAGCCCAGCAATAATAACGCCAAGACCGCCGGATTTGAGTATGTCTGTAGCGCAGTACGCCAACTGTTATTTGACATCGTTAATCATTTTCATGGGTAAAGGCGTACTCTATTCGTCCGCAGTATCGGGCTGCCATTGATAATTCGATAATTTTACACGGTTTTTCTCAATCAAGATGCCTTCCGCGCGTAAGCGTTGCCGCTGTTCATCACCCGCCCGGCTATTGACTGGCAAACTTAAACGCCCGCCTGCCGCCACCACTCGATGCCAAGGCAGTTTAGTGTCGTCTGGTAGCTGGCTGAGTACGCGCCCGACCCAACGGGCCAAGCCCGGATAGCCGGCCATTTCGGCAAGTTGACCATAGGTGATTAATTGACCGTATGGCACCTTGGACAACAAGGTGTACAAGACGATCCGCATCTGTTGCTTATTTTTTTCACTCATGGCGAAACCTTCTTTTTCGCTATGGGTCTGTTCTCTTAAGGCGTTAAACTACGCACTGTACAACATTTCTGCTGTTTTCTTCTGCTGAGTTTTTATTATGCGCGTTTTCGCTGTGCTTGTTGCTCTATTGAGTGGTTTATTTTCTTTTGCAGTGCAAGCTGACACGGTTTGGCTTAAAAATGGAGACCGTTTAACGGGGCAAATTATTTTATTGGACAGCGGTAAGCTGCTATTAAAAACAGATTATGCGGGCACTATTACCCTTAATATCCATAAAGTTGCCACCCTAAAGAGCGAACAGCCCTTGCTGGTTAAGCGCGATAAGTTCACCAGCGAGTCCAGCTTAGCGCTGCGGCCTGCTCAGGAGGGTTATGTGCGTTTAGTTAACGGTGGTCCTGAACAAGCCATTGCCTTGGCTGAAATTGACCAGTTAATGGTGCCGCGGCCAGTGATTGAGGATTTGCGCTGGAAAGGAACCATCAGTTTCTCAGCGGACTATAAAAGAAAGGACAGCAGTTCTGATGATTACGGTCTGGATGTGAGTACTGAGCTGCGTCACGGTTTATGGCGCCATGCGCTGGATACTGAGTATGATTACGAGACTAAGAATAAGGCTAAAAAAACCGAACGTTTTGAAGCCACTTATGCTTTAGATCGGTTTATTACAGAGCGCTGGTTCTGGAAAAACAAATTCAAATACAGCAATGACCACCTTGAAGAATTACGCCGCCAGTATATTTACGGTACCGGCCCAGGTTTTCAGTTTTGGGATGATGAGCTGGGTGGTTTTGCGCTCTCGGGCTTGCTCAATCATAACAAGCTCGAATTTGACTCTGGTGAGAAGCAGTCTTTCAATTCAACCACTTTGTCCTGGAACTATAACCGTTACCTTGCTGGTAAAGCGTTTGAGCTGTACAGCAAAGGGGAGTTTGGTTCGCCCTTTATTGGTGATATTGATTATATTTTGGATGGCGAGGCTGGGCTGCGTTATAAGCTAAATAGCTGGGCAGCCCTCACCTTAAAAGCCGAGCTGGAAAAAGTCTCCAGCCAGTACGGCGACCTCAATGACCGGCGTTATATGATTGGCGTTGGGGTGGGTTGGTGATTGGGTTGAAGCACGTCAGGCACAGTTTTATAGATAACTAAGCAATCAAGTCCTGCACCTGCGTACCTCGCTAATCCTGCTCTTCCCTCAAAGCGTCATCCTGACGCTCATTCGGGCGCTGCGCCAGCGAGGCACTGCTTAATCCATGATGTGATGTGCCATGCACACTCTATTAAGCCCTCTAAAAAACACTCAAGTTTTTTACAACCGCAAGCCACCATCCAGCTCAAGAATACGGCCAGTAAAATAGTCATTTTCAAAGATATAGGCCACGGAATGGGCAATTTCTTCTGGTTTACCCATGCGCTGTAAAGGAATAAAGGCAGTCATTTTTGCCAAGGCTTCCGGCTTCATGCTTTTGGTCATCTCAGTTTCAATAAAGCCTGGCGCCACCGCAGCCACACGAATACCATAACGTGCCAGCTCTTTTGCCCACACCACAGTATCAGCAGCCACCCCAGCTTTCGCCGCTGAATAGTTGGCTTGGCCCATATTGCCGGCGCGGGAAATCGAAGAAATATTGACGATTGCCCCCTGATTCTTCAGCTCAATCATCTTCGCCGCCACTTCGCGGGTGCAAAGGAACACGCCGGTCAGGTTCACATCAATCACCGATTGCCAATTGGCCAGACTCATTTTCGTCATCTCGCCATCTTTAACCCGCACCGTTAAGCCATCGCGCAAGATACCGGCGTTATTCACCAATCCGTGAATCGCGCCAAAATCATCGGCCACCTGCGCAACCATGTGCGTCACCTGCTCTTCATTAGCAACGTTGCAGATATAAGAACGCGCCTGCACGCCGGCAGCTTGGCAAGCCGCCAGCGCAGCATCCAGCTTTTCCTGATCTAAATCCACTAACGCTAACTGTGCGCCTTTTTTGGCCAAGTACTCTGCCATCGCACGCCCTAACCCCTGACCGCCCCCGGTAATAATGATGACTTTATCTTTTAGCTGCATATTCTTTTCTCTCTTATTATTGATTGGTAGCGGCTCACTACAGCCACCTAATAGTTAATCCCCTGCTTAAGCCGCAGTGTATTATTTTTCTTGTGCTAAGCAACAGCTTTATCAACTCGCTGTATTAAGCTGAATACAGCCGCTCTATGGTCTACTCCTGCTTTCCCGTAAAGCCCCAGAAAGTTCAGCGGATTTATCTACAGTAACAGCCCAACAGTGGCTGCGCTTTGCTAAACTATGGCCCTGAATTATTTCTGAGGGGGTACAGCATGGCAAGGACACTACGCGTTGTGCAGGCACAACTGAACATCCGCATCGGCGATATCAATGGCAACCTGCAACGCATCTTGGACTCCAGTGTGCAGGCAGCACATGATCATCATGCCGATCTTATTGTTTTTCCGGAATTAACCTTATGCGGCTATAACGCACAGGACTTACTGTTGCGCGACAGTATGCAGATTCGAATTGAACGTGCACTCGATCGTTTAGCCACTGCGCTACCGCATAATTTGCACGTGCTGGTTGGCTATCCTTGGCTGGAAGGTGAGCTGCGTTACAACTGTTGTGCGCATTTTCACCAAGGTAAAATTCAGGCAGTCTATATCAAACAGTTTTTGCCCACTGATCCCACCACCTTCGCCCAGCGCTACTTTACCCCGGGTAACCAGCCGCTGTGCATTGAAATTAACCAAGTAAAAATTGCCATAGGCTTAGGTAAAGACGTTTGGCAGCCTGAGTTTATCGAGCAGGCCTGCACTGCTCGAGCCGATATGATTGTCAGTCTCAATGCTTCAACCTTCCACCGCAATAAACAAGCCGAACGTGAGCAAATGCTCAGTGATAACGCTCGTCAAGCAGAAATGCCGATCCTCTACACCAGCCAAGTGGGCGCACAAGACGACTTGATTTTTGATGGTGGTAGCTGTGCGGTGGATGCCCAAGGCAATTTGCGCCAGCGTGCACCGGCGTTCACTGAGCAACTGTGCCCAATCGAGCTGCAATTTACTCGCTCTGACTGCTACATCGAACGTTCAGTGATCACCCCACTGCTCAGCGATGAAGCGCGTATTTACCAAGCACTGATGATGAGTCTGCGTGACTACACCCAATACAATGGCTTTAAGGGTGTACTACTGGGGTTATCCGGCGGTATTGATTCAGCCTTAGTTTTAGCCATTGCTGTGGATGCATTAGGCGCTGATAAAGTACAGGCGGTAATGATGCCCTACCATTACACAGCACAAATCAGCCAAGATGATGCTGCCAAGCAAGCGCACACCATGGGTGTGGATTATAAAAGCATCGCCATCGAGCCATTGGTTGAAGCCTTCACCCAGACCCTCGAGCCGATTTTTGCCGAGATGCCCAGCCCTGCCAACGACACCACTGAGCAAAACCTGCAAGCCCGTTGCCGCGGCAACCTGCTGATGGCTTTATCCAATAAAAACGGTTACTTGGTACTGCCCACCAGCAATAAAAGTGAAACGGCGGTGGGCTACTCAACCCTGTATGGCGATATGGCCGGTGGTTTTGCGCTACTGAAAGACGTTCCTAAAAGCATGGTGTACCGCCTAGCCCGCTACCGCAACAGCTTAGGCCGGGTGATTCCTGAGCGGGTCATCACCCGTCCACCTTCTGCTGAACTGTCGGCAAACCAGAAAGATGAAGACAGTCTGCCGCCTTATAATGTCTTAGATGAGATCTTGCGTTTATACATCGAAGAGGATCAGTCCGCACAAGCCATTATTCAGCAAGGCTTCGCCAAAGAGGTAGTACAGCGGGTGTTACGCTTAGTGGATAGCAACGAATACAAGCGCCGCCAAGCCGCCCTTGGGCCGCGAATAAGTAAACGCAGCTTAGGTAATGATCGTCGTTACCCAGTCACCAACCAGTGGCAAATCGGCGATTAATAAAAAGGCGCACCTGCAGGTTTTTTACCGCAGGTGCGCCCTTTATGAAGCTGGCTCAGTGATTAAGCGGTAATTGCTATCAGTTCGAGAGTTTCCGTACTAGAACCCTCAATGGTCAGAGGATGACTAAGTTATCCCTGTGGATCAGTTCCGCTTCAGCCATATAGCCTAGCGCCTCAATAATGTTCTCCGAGCATAAGCCTTTTATTTTTTTGGCTTCAGCGGCGCTATAGTTGCTTAAGCCACGGGCCACTTCGACACCTTCAGCATCCACGCAGACCACCATTTCACCGCGTAAGAATTGACCTTCCACAGCGGTCACTCCCACTGGCAATAAGCTTTTACAGTCAGCTGCGATGGCTTGTACCGCACCGGCATCTAAAGTCAGGGTACCGCGGGTTTGTAAGTGCCCTGCCAGCCATTGTTTACGTGCACCTTCACGGCATTGCTCAGTGGTCAGTAAAGTACCCAGCTGCTCCCCTGCATGCAAACGATCCAACACCCGCTCAATGCTGCCGCCAACAATCACCGTGTAAGCACCGGAACGGGCGGCCAAGCGCGCTGCCCGCAACTTAGTTTGCATGCCACCACGCCCTAAGGCGCCCGCGCTGCCGCCGGCCACCACATCTAAATTAGGATCATCGGCGCGCGCTTGGTAAATAATTTTAGCATCAGGATTGTTGCGCGGATCTGCATCATACATGGCCGCTTGGTCAGTGAGGATCACCAACAAATCGGCTTCCACCAAGTTGGCCACCAGCGCCGCCAAAGTGTCATTGTCACCAAAGCGAATCTCATCGGTGGCCACGGTATCGTTTTCATTGATCACTGGAATCACCCCCAGCTCCAATAACGTCCGCAAGGTGCTGCGCGCATTTAAGTAGCGTTTACGGTCGGACAGATCATCATGGGTCAACAGCACTTGTGCAGTGCGCTCATTGTGTTCAGCAAAGCTGCTTTCCCAAGCCTTTACTAGGCTCATTTGCCCCACTGCGGCGGCAGCCTGTAATTCATGAATCGCTGCTGGGCGTTCTAACCAACCCAAGCGGCTCATGCCAGCGGCCACTGCACCCGATGAAACCAACACTAAATCAATGCCTTGTTGGCGCAGGGCAACCATTTGCCGCACCCAAATCGCCATGGCATTACGATCTAAACCCCGCCCATCTGCAGTGAGCAAAGCACTGCCAATTTTCACTACCCAGCGCTGAGCGCCTGTTACCTTGTCGCGCATGACCTCAATCCTGTCGAAATTTTAACTGTCCATCAGCCTAAAAATACTTAACCGCCAATCACCGCTCGCCAACAGCGATTAGCGCACATAGATGATTTCTGCGCCATCTTCATCATCGTCCTCAGCAAAGTCATCCTCAGCTTCAGCTGCTTTGACACCAGCCCGACGCAGTGCCCGCTGATCATCCAAGGCCTGCAAGTGAGCACGGCCTTCCGCTTCAATGCGCTGGTCTAAGTCTTCTAAATAGGCGGCATACTCAGCATCTTCACTGATGCGCTGCTCACGCTCGTCCAGGTAGCGCATAATGCTGTGTGTCAGTTCCTTGGTGCCTTCACCGTCCAATGCAGAAATCATAAACACCGGGCCTGTCCAGCCCAGCTGATCAATCACCGCTTGCTTGCGTTCTTCGCGCTCATCGGGCAACAGCTGATCAATTTTATTAAGCACCAACCAGCGCTCACGCTCGGCCAACGATGGGCTAAAGGCTTCAATTTCATCCACAATCACTTGCGCCCCAGCAGCCGGATCGCTGTAATCAATGGGTGCTATATCAACAATATGCAGCAATAAACGGTTACGGGTTAAGTGCTTTAAAAAGCGCACCCCTAAACCGACACCTTGCGCTGCGCCTTCAATGACCCCAGGAATATCGGCAATCACAAAGCTATTAAAGCGCCCCACACTGACCACCCCCAGATTAGGGATCAGAGTGGTAAACGGATAATCCGCCACTTTGGGTTTTGCTGCCGAAACAGAGCGAATTAAACTACTTTTACCGGCATTGGGTAAGCCCAATAAACCCACATCAGCCAGCACTTTCAACTCAAGTTTGAGGTTACGCAGCTCACCGGGCTTACCATTACTGGTTTGCCGTGGCGCACGGTTGGTACTGGACTTAAAGCGGGTATTCCCCAAACCATGCCAACCGCCTTGAGCAACAATGGTGCGCTGCCCTTCTTCGGTTAAATCCGCAATCACTTCTTGGGTGTCGGCATCAATGATGGTGGTGCCCACTGGGACTTTTAAAATCAAGTCCTCCCCACCAGCGCCTGTTTGGTTGCTACCGCGACCATTTTCACCGCGCTGGGCATTAAAGCGTCGGGTATAACGGTAATCCACTAAAGTGTTGAGATTGACATCAGCTTCCATATAAATGGAGCCACCATCACCACCGTCACCACCGTCTGGTCCACCAAACTCAAGAAACTTTTCGCGGCGAAAACTCATGCAGCCATTGCCGCCATCGCCAGCTTTTACAACAATCGATACTTCATCGACGAATTTCATTCTTGTGCCTCTTGCGAGCCCTTAGGCTTATTAAATCTCTAAAACCAGTGCTCGGGAAAATATGTTTATCAACGCAACACCACTCAGTATTACCCTGATTCTTGGTAAGTTGTGGGGGTCGCGCAATTTTGCCTACGCGAGCAGTCGCTGTTTAGAAATGTCTTATAAAAGTATATACACAGGATACAACAAGCACGGTCAATCCGTCTGTACCGCCTGCACAAACAAAAAAGCCCCGTCAATTGACAGGGCTTTTTCAGTATAAAACGACTTAAGCAGAAACTACGCTAACGTAGCGACGTCCTAAAGCGCCTTTTACTTCAAACTTCAACACACCTGCTTCTTTCGCAAACAAGGTGTGATCTTTACCCATGCCTACACCGGCACCTGCGTGGAAGTTGGTACCGCGCTGACGCACGATAATGTTTCCAGCATTTACAGTTTGGCCGCCGTACATCTTAACGCCTAAGCGTTTCGATTCTGAGTCGCGACCGTTGCGGGTACTACCGCCAGCTTTTTTCGTTGCCATGAGATCAACACTCCATCAGTTAGTGGTTCAGCCAATTAAGCCTGAATACCGGTGATTTTAACTTCAGTAAACCACTGACGGTGGCCCTGACGCGTCATGCTGTGCTTGCGGCGACGGAATTTAATAATGTTCACCTTGTCGTGACGACCTTGGGCAGTCACTTCAGCTGTCACTTTCGCACCTTCAACAACGGGCGCACCGATTTTTACGTCATCGCCATTGCCGACTAACAGAACGCGGTCAAATGTCACGGCTTCGCCGGCGCCCACGTCCAGTTTTTCAATCTTTAGAAAATCGCCTTCGGCGACTTTGTATTGCTTACCACCAGTTACAATTACTGCGTACATCGCATTTCTCCGTTATTTCCTGCTCACCCAACGCTTTATAAGAGTGGTTATCGGTTGGCATGGCTGCTGTGTGCTGGATTGAGACACACTGCAATTGCGTAAGGCAGGGAGTTGCCCAAGTAAAGTTCAAGGGCGCAAATTGTACGCATAGTTTTAACGAGACGCAAGCCTTCAATGCGCTTACCTTGACAGAATGGCCTGCGCCTCATAGCATGCGCACAACCATATTAAAGTAGGCAGGGTCATGCAACCACAATCTTTTTACCAAATCGTCGCTGAGGATTTTGCTGCAGTCGACAGACTTATTAAGCAACAACTCACCTCGCGGATTCCTTTGGTAGAAAAAATCGGTGATTACATTATCTCTGCAGGTGGTAAACGCTTACGTCCGTTGCTGGTTTTATTAGCAGGCAATGCCCTTGGCAAGCAAGATGAAGAATTGCGCCAACTGGCTGCCGTGATTGAATTTCTGCACACCTCGACTTTATTGCATGACGATGTGGTGGATAAATCCGACTTGCGCCGCGGCCGCTCCACAGCCAATGCCAAATGGGGCAATGCACCCAGCGTGCTCGTGGGTGACTTTTTATACGCCCGTTCTTTTGAAATGATGGTCAGCCTCGCCTCACTGCCAGTGATGGATATTATTTCTCAAGCCACCCGAGTGATTGCCGAAGGCGAAGTGTTGCAACTCACCAAAGTGCGTGACGCCAGCACCACAGAAGAAACCTATATGGACGTGATTCGCGGTAAAACCGCTATGCTGTTTGAGGCCTCCACCCACAGCGCTGCGGTGTTAGCCGGCGCTTCAGCAGAACACGCCGAAGCCCTACGCACTTACGGTGACAACTTAGGCATTGCTTTCCAATTGGTGGATGATCTGTTGGACTACCGCGGCGATGCGGAAACCCTCGGCAAAAATGTCGGCGACGATTTAGCCGAAGGCAAGCCCACTTTGCCACTGATTGTCACCATGCGCGACGGCACGCCCGAGCAAGCTGCGCTGGTGCGCACCGCCATCCAAAAAGGCGGCCTTGAAGACCTCGCCGCGATCAGCGCAGCGGTTGAAGACTCTGGCGCTTTAGACTACACCGCCAAGCTCGCGCAAGAATACGCGCAGCGGGCCATTGCCTGCTTAGACAAGCTGCCCGCCTCTGGCTACCGCGACGCGCTAATAGAACTGGCTGAGTACGCTGTAGAGCGCACCCAGTAATCAGCTAGCCGAGCCGCCGCCAAGGTCGGAGACATGGTCTCCTCCTACAAGACCCATGCATGAGCACAGCACAGGCTTCTGTAGGAGCTGCCCATGGCTGCGAGGCG
>Ga0079226_10000068_pt1 | contig 59727 bp, 52 predicted proteins | sample Poulit2014_FD_76345 | JGI IMG/M metagenome (GOLD analysis project Ga0079226, IMG submission 76345) | Agricultural soil microbial communities from Georgia to study Nitrogen management - Poultry litter 2014 | ecosystem: Environmental > Terrestrial > Soil > Agricultural land | place: USA: Georgia...
AGCCTCATATCCTTATTCTTAAATTCAGGTACAGTTTTTTGATTCAATTTAATATAAAAAGTACTGGCTAACAAGCGTTTTTGTAAGCCTGGATTATCTTCATATTTATCAACTTGATCAGCTGTGATTACCGTATCATCTACAGAACCAGTATCATACAATGAAGCACCAGCTTGTTGATCTTTTAATACTTTGTAATTCACACGATCCAGATGAACTTTTTCCTTATCCCAATACTTATCATTTTTCACAAGTTGAATTTTATCTTCAACTTTCCAATTCTCAATCTTGAATGGTCCATTATACACAGCTTTATCTGCTGTAGTACCGTATTGTTGGCCAGCTTTTTCAACAACTTTTTTATTTTGTGGCATAAATGTACCAAAAGCAAACATTTCGTTAATATACGGCACTGGCTTATTTAATTCTACTTTTAATGTATAATCATCCATTGCTTTAACGCCTAATTCATCTTTATCTTTTTTACCCATATTAATGTCTTCAGCATTTTTTATGTCATACATAATATAAGCATATTCAGATGCAGTCTCAGGATCCACTACACGTTTCCATGCATACTCAAAGTCATGTGCAGTAACTGGATCTCCATTAGACCACTTCGCATCCTTACGTAATTTAATCGTTAACGTTTTACCGCCATTACTTTCTTTAGGCATTTCTTTTGCCACACCCGGCTGTGCCTTATCATTCTTATCTAATGTATACAAGCCTTCATAAATCTGGTTATACATATCAAATGAAACTGTATCAGTAGCTAAGGCTGAATCCAGTGATGTAATATCTTGTGTAATCACTTTTCTAAATACTTGTCCTTTGTCCGAATAAACGCCTTCAGCATTACCACACCCTGCTAGTATTACTGTCAGCGCAATAAGTATCCCAAATACCTTGAATTTTTTCATCAAAATCCCCCTTTCCCCTTTTATACAGACGTTTCTTGTTTTTGATTTCTCATTTCTTCCGCTTCATTATCTGTTGTTAATACATAATGATTTGGACGTACTTCATTTAACGAACGCTGATCATTATTAGATGCATCTTCTTTAAAAATTGTTCTTTTTCGTACTCTTTCGCTTTCAGGATCTGGTTGAGGAACTGCAGATAGTAATGATTTAGTATACGGGTGCAAAGGATAATTATATATTTCATCTGCACTTCCTAATTCAACTATTTTGCCAAAATGCATCACTGCAATTCTGTCAGAAATGTATTTAACCATTGAAAGATCGTGGGCGATAAATAAAAACGTAATACCACGTTCTCTCTGTAATTTTAGTAACAAATTCACCACCTGAGCCTGAATAGACACGTCTAGAGCCGAAATAGGTTCATCAGCAATAATAAACTCTGGTTGAACCGCTAGAGCACGTGCAATACCAATCCTTTGTCGTTGGCCACCTGAAAATTCATGTGGGTAACGATTGGCATGTTCTTTACTGAGCCCAACTGTTTCTAATAAATCATAAACACGTTTTTTACGGTCTTTAACTCCTGAAGCAAGTTTATGTATATCTATACCTTCAGCTACGATATCCATAACTTTCAAACGTGGGTTTAAGGACGCATATGGATCCTGGAAAATCATTTGTATTTTTTTATTGAATTTGAGTGAATCTTTACGTTTTTTAATCTTTTGAATATCGATACCCTCATAAAGAATTTCACCATCTGTAATATCATTTAATTTAATAATGGCTTTACCCGTAGTCGACTTACCACAACCTGATTCTCCAACTAGTCCAAACGTTTCTCCTTTATACACATTAAAAGAAATATTTTCGATGGCTCTCACTTCATTACGTTTACCTTCGTTAAAATATTGCTTTAAATTCTTTACTTGTAATAAAATTTCTTCATTATTCCCCATCGAATGACACCCTTTCTACCTGTTGTGGTTTATCGAAATTTTTAGGCATTTTGCGCAAACGTTTCTGTACCATTTCGGGTGGCTCAATATGAGGCGAACGTTCGTCCAATAACCATGATTTCACAAAATGTGTAGGCGATACTTGGAACCACGGAGGTGGTGTCTTAAAATCTATATTTAAAGCATATTGACTTCGTTCCGCAAAAGCATCTCCCTTAGGTGGATGTAATAAATCTGGTGGTGTTCCTGGTATAGCTAATAATTCAGTTTCTGCCCCTGTAGTTAAATCCGGCATGGATGATAACAACCCCCATGTATATGGATGTTTAGGATCATAGAATATTTCATCTACGTCTCCAGTTTCTATCATCTGGCCACCATACATCACTGCAACACGATCAGCGATATTAGCAACAACACCTAAATCATGTGTGATAAAGATAATTGATGTACTAATTTTATTTTGAAGTTCTTTCATTAATTCTAAAATTTGAGCTTGCATTGTTACATCTAAAGCAGTAGTTGGTTCATCTGCAATCAATACTTTAGGCTCGCAGGCGAGTGCTGTTGCAATAACGATCCTTTGTCTTTGACCACCTGAAAATTGATGTGGGTACGCATTAAAACGTTTTTCTGCATTTGGTAACCCTACTAAGTCTAATATTTCTAAAGCGCGTTTTTTTGCATCTGTTTTATTATAATTTCTATGTTTTATTAATGGTTCCATAACTTGCTTACCAATCTTCATTGTTGGATTTAAAGAAGTCATTGGATCTTGAAATATCATAGAGATATCTCTACCTCTAAGTTTAATCAATTCTTGTTCAGATTTTTTAGCTAAATCTTCACCCAAGAAGTTAATTTCCCCTTTTTTAATTCTCCCTGCATCACCTTGGAATAACTTTGTGATTGCTTTCGTCGTAACGGATTTCCCTGAACCTGACTCACCAACAATCGCAAGTGTTTCTCCTTTACCAACAAAGAAATCAACACCTCTAACTGCTTGCACTTCCCCTGCATCGATATCAAAGGAAACATGCAAATTACTTACTTCTAATACGCGTTCTGACATAAATGTTGCCCCCTTTTGTTATCTACGCATTTTCGGATCAAATGCATCACGTAATCCATCACTAAATAAGTAAAAGAATAAAATTAATAAACTTAATACCATTGCTGGTATGAATAACTCATGAGGATGAATTAATAGCATTGCTCTACCTTCATTTACTAATGAACCTAAAGATGTTTTAGGTGCAGGCACCCCAATACCAATAAAGCTTAAGAATGCCTCGAAGAAAATAGCATTAGGTACTGTGAACATAGAAGTTACTACAATAACGCCTAATGTATTCGGTAAAATGTGTTTGAATATTAATTTTAATTTTGATGCTCCTAATGTCGTAGAAGCTAATACGAATTCTTGTGTTTTTAACTTTAAGAATTCACCACGCACCACACGACTCATACCAATCCATCCAGTAAGTGCCATAGCTAATATAATCGTCCAAATTGATGGTTCAAAAATTAAAACGAATAAGATAACTACGATAAGCGTTGGTATAGAAGCAACAATTTCTATAATTCTTTGCATGACATTATCTATCCGTCCTCCAAAGAAGCCTGATATTGCACCGTAAACTACACCTATAAATATATCTAACAAAGCTGCCACTACACCTATGAATAAGGAGACTTGGGCACCTTGCCAAGTTCTAGACCATAAGTCTCTGCCTAATTGATCTGTACCAAACCAAAAGTTCTCCTTAACTCCTGCTTCTTCATACGCGTTGACGCCTTGTGCACCCTCACCATCAAATGGTAGGAACGGAATTTGATCCAATACAGGAATTTTTGCAGGTAGGTTACGCCTATCAACATCTTGTTCTGCGTAATCATGTGAACTCAATAATGGACCGATTAACGCTAATAATACAATAACAAGCAGACCAATCATCCCTACAACTGCAAGCTTATTTCGCTTCAGTTGAGCCCATGCGTCTTGCCAAAAGTTTTTACTCTCTCTTTGCATTTCTGGTTCTTTTTCAATGTCATTCTCGCTTCTAATGAATTCAGATGCTGGTATTGCTTCTGAAGTATGTGAAATCACTGCGTTTGAATGATCATCTCTTAAAGTTTCTTCTCTTTTATCAGCCATTATTTCTTACCTCCTTGCACACGAATACGCGGATCAATTAAACCGTATAAAATATCCACTATAAATATGGAAACAATAAACAATGTACTAAATAAAATTGTTGTCGCCATAATAACTGGGAAGTCATTCGTGGTAATCGATCTTACGAATTGATCCCCTAAGCCTGGCACACCGAAAATATTTTCAATTGTCAAAGTACCAGTTAAAATACTTGCTAACATTGGTACAATAATTGTAATAACGGGAATCAAAGCATTTCGCAATGCGTGACCGAATAGCACTCTCATTGTTGAATTCCCTTTTGCACGTGCTAACAAGATATAATCCGAACTTAAAACTTCTATCATCTCTGCTCTTATGTATCTTGCTACGGTTGCCAATACTGCTGCCGAAAGTGCTAATGATGGAAGTATTGCGGTTGAAATACCTTCCCAACCAGCAACTGGTAGCCACTGTAATCTAACTGCAAACACATATTGTAGTAATACAGCTAAAACGAACGATGGTACTGATACTGCGATAACCGAAATAACGGTGGCTGTATAATCAACCCAACTGTTTTGCCGCACTGCTGCGATAACCCCTAAAATCAACCCTAATATTACACCAATAACCATAGCTGTGAGTCCCATTTCTAACGATGGCAATAATCTTGGTTTTACTAAATCCCACACTGGTTGATTATCATATTGGAATGAGTTACCAAAATCCCCTGTGACAACATTTTTCAAATAACTTGCATATTGTACAGGTACAGGATCATTCAAACCATACTTTTCATTTAAAATTTGCTTCTGCTCTTCATTCAATTTTTCGTCATTGAACGGTGAACCAGGCATCAGCTTCATTAAGAAAAATGTAATTGTGATGATTATGAATAATGATAAAATCATATACCCCAATCGCTTCAAAACATACTTAAGCATATTTTTATCCCCCTTTTAAAAATCAGAATTAACATTCCCTTTAAAATATTCAGAATATTTATTCATATTATACGTTTACTATAGATGTAAAGCAATATTGTTTTGCTTTACATTATTAAAGAATTTATTATCAATTTATTTTTTAATATTTATACAAGTGTTGATATAATTGAATTCAAAGAAGTTTTTATTCATTTTTTAGAAATATTAAGTTACAATAAATTTATTGAATAATAGGAGTTGTTAAAATGAGGCGTATATCAAGTTTACTCATATGGGCACTTTTTACCCCGATACTTTCGTTAGTTCTATGGTTGTTCACTGCCCAAACATTAATTTATTACATAGATACCTTTTTTTATGTTTCTATTTCATTAGCTATTTTCTTCTTCACTATCATTATCGTCCAAGAAGGTATTTTAGACCCCACTAGTTATGGTTTTAGGAGATTGAAATATCAACTTTCGAGTAAAAAACATAAAGATACGCTTGAAGAAGATGAATTTTTTAAACCGACTCACGCAAAAAAAGAAAATTATTTTGTTACACCATGGGTCAAGATTGCATTTATATGGAATCTGTTTTATTTAATACTTTCTATTGCTATCTCTTTTGCAATATAAAAAGACTGCATTAGATATTGTCTGTTTGACTAACAATATTCTAATACAGTCTTTTTATTATTTAGTATGTATATTCGGGTTAAAGAATAATGCATAATATAGCAATACAAAACCAATTAGTACAACTGTAGCAACGTATATTGACATCATCCATGGTAGTAAAAATACACCCAAAATTAAACCAAACCTTGCTAATACATTCGCACCATAATATGAGACCATACCAAAAGTAGAATAAGTGCTTCGTTTATCACTTGGAATCATCAAGAACCGTTGTGCATTTTGAATAGGCGAATAAATCAATTCTCCTAATGTGGATATAATTGCAAATACACATAACACCCAAAATGAGCTTGCTGATGTTAATACACTATATCCTAAAGTATACAGAAGAATCCCAATGATAAATACTGCTCTTTTAGAGGTTTGGGCTATCAGTTTATTCACTGTAAAAGTTAATGTCGCTACGACAATCGTGTTGATAATCATGATGACTGTAAACATCCTCACACCATCAATATAATAACCTAAAAAATATAATGGCTCAAAATCATCTTTTAATCTCACTATGACATATGAGTTCAAACTCAACTCTGCCATAAAAACTAACATATATCCCAAATTAAAAATCATATAGTATTTATCTTTAATCACAATATGATAACTTGTTACAAAATGTTTAAATCGAGATGTAAGATTCTCTTTCTTATTATAAATTTGCTCAACATCATAATACTTTTCAAATAAATACCAACTTACAAGCATTGCAAAGAAAAATAATATAAATAGTAACCGTTTGTGACTTAAATAAAGCAATGCTCCTAGCATCATACCAAGTGCAGTACTAATATTAAACATCCAATAATTAAGTTGGTATACATATTCCCTCACATCTTCATAAATAGCATCCATAATTGCTGCTTCAAAAATGGGCTCACTTGCTGCAAATAAAGTTTCAAATATAAATACAGTAACACAAAAGATTATTAAACCCATGTCGTTCATAGTTACAGTAATACTTAATATTATTAGACAAATTGCATATAAAAAATGTACATAGTTAACGACTTTCTTCCTATTATAATTGTCACCTAAATATCCGCCTAGAAAAGACACTACAAAACTAACTGAAATATTTGCTATTAAAAATGACCCTGCAAAAACCGCATTCGTCTTATTAGTTAAATATAATGCCATGAAAGGTAAAATTGATTGACTCGCAATAACTAGGATGAAGTCAGCTATTAATCTAGTTTTTAATGTTGTTGATAACGTCATAAACTTCTTCAACTTTATCCCTCCAAGCATATCTAAAATATCAATTATTTATTGTATTTTCACTACACACACAATAAAATTAACTTTCTTTATTATCGAGTTTAACATAGTGAAATTGCAATATATTTTATATAAAAAAACAGTCGAAATTTAAAATTTCGACTGTTTCTCTATTTATTTTAACTTACATATTTTGTGTTTTTATAGTTTATCACTTTATCTAGTACCTTAGTCAGCGAATTTTTTTAATACTATTACAGCATTATGTCCACCGAAACCTAAACTATTACTCATAGCGTAATTAATTTCTAAATCTTCTGCTTTATTAGGTACGATATCTAAATCACATTCTGGATCTGGAGAATCGGCGTTAATTGTTGGTGCAATTCGACTATCTCTAATAGAAAGTGCTGAGAAAATTGCCTCTAACCCACCTGTTGCACCAAGTAAGTGTCCTGTCATAGATTTTGTAGAACTTACTTTTAGTGATTTAGCTGCTTCTCCAAATGTGTTTTTAATTGCTTGGATTTCTGTTAAGTCTCCTACAGGCGTGCTTGTACCATGTGCGTTAAGATATTGTACTTCTTTTGCCTCAATTCCTGCATCATCTAAAGCTGCTTGCATTGCACGCGAACCACCTTCGCCTTCAGGTGCAGGTGCTGTGATATGATGTGCATCACCTGTTGAACCGTAACCAACTACTTCTGCATAAATTTCTGCACCACGCGCTTTAGCAGATTCAAGAGATTCCAGCACTACGATTCCTGCACCTTCACCCATGATAAATCCATCACGGCCTTCTTGGAAAGGTCTACAAGCTATTTCTTTATCTTCATTTGTTGATAATGCACGACTTGCACTGAATCCAGCCAATGCCATATGTGTAATAGGGGCTTCAGCACCACCTGAAATCATTGCATCTGCGTCACCACGTTGGATAATTTTAAAAGCTTCACCTATTGAATTCGTACCTGTGGCACATGCAGTTACAGTAGCACCATTTGGCCCTTTAGCACCTAAGTCAATTGAAATTTGACCTGTTGCCATATCAGGTATAAGCATCGGTACAAAAAATGGACTTACTCTTCTAGGTCCTCGGTTTAATAATTGACTATGCGAGATTTCAAAAGTCTCCATACCACCAATTCCTGAACCTACCCATACTCCTATTCTATTTGCAGTATTATCATTAATATCTAATTTAGCATCTTGAACAGCCTCTCTTGCTGCAACAACTGCATATTGTGTAAATCGATCCATGCGACGTGCTTCTTTTTTAGGTATGTGTTCTTCTATATCAAAGTCTTTTAATTCACCTGCCAAATGGACATTATAATCTGTTGTATCTACACGAGTAATTTTATCAATACCACTAACTCCATTTAAGGCATTGTTCCATGCAGTTTTTGCATCATTGCCAAGGGGTGATAATGCACCAATTCCTGTAATTACGACTCGTTGTTCTTTGGTCATATTTTATCCTCCTATTTTCCCCATCTTAATGTTACGGCGCCCCAAGTAAGACCGCCACCAAACCCTACTAGCACTAAGACGTCATCATCTTTAATCTTACCGTTTTCTAACTCTTGTGCAATACTTAACGGAATAGAAGCCGCTGAAGTATTACCATATTTGTCTACGGAAACACTCATTTTCTCTTTAGGTATACCCAAACGTTCACGTGCTGATTCCATGATTCTTATATTTGCTTGATGTGGCACAAACATATCAACATCATCTGGTGTTAAATTCGCTTTCTCCACCGCATTGTTGGATGCTTCACCCATGATTCTCACTGCAAATTTAAACACTTCACGTCCGTTCATAAATATCTTTCCATTTTCAGGATTCAAGTATAAATATTTACCTCCTGATCCGTCAGAGCCTAATTCATAACTTAAAATACCGCGTCCTTCAGATACTTCACCAATTACGACTGCGCCAGCGCCATCACCAAACAGAATCGCTGTTGATCGGTCTGTGAAATCTGTAATTTTTGATAATTTATCTACGCCTACTACAAGTATATTTTTATAATCACCTGATTGTACAAATTGTTTTGCATTAATCATGGCATACATAAACCCACTACACGCTGCGAGTTGATCCATTGAAGCAACTTTGCCAGTGCCTAATCTTTCTTGAAGTATGTTTGCAACTGTAGGGAAAGCAAAGTCTCCAGTTGATGTTGCAACTATAATCATATCAATATCAGTTGCCTTGATATTAGCGTCTTCTATAGCTTTTAAACTTGCTTCATAAGCTAAATCTGAAGTTTCTTCGTCTTCATCAGCCCATCTTCTTTCTTTAATGCCCGTCATTTGTGAAATCCATTTATCTGAAGTTTCTAAAAATGATTCGAAATAGGTATTTTCTACGACATTTTTAGGTGCGTATGCACCAAAACCTTTGATACCCACGTCCATGGTTGTACACCTTCTTATTTATAATTTTAATACCAGGTATTAATTTAACATAATACACATTTCAAATACAAGAACAACACCTAATATAAGAAATATTGCTGCTCCATTATAATTTAAAGTGTACCTTATAACAATGTAAACCTATGAATATCGTTTTTCTACTATACAAATATGACTTTCTTATTTATAATAAAGACATATATATTATATTGGAGGCATTACATAATGAAATACCTCGCAACTTTATTTTGGGCTATTATCTTATTGCAAATGATTAATTTTGTGCTTAACAGCTTAGTAGGTGGAGATCAGCTTAACCTTATCACACCTATTGTTGGCGCAGTTATATTCACAATTATTGTTATTTTGTTTGATATGATTATTAAAGTCAATAATGATGATACAATGAAACAACACTAAAACGAGTCTAAACTTAGACTCGTTTTTTATATGATTTTATAGTCAATATAGTAGCTTACATAGTGTGGTTATAAGAGAGAGGTATTTGAATTAAACTTACCGAGATTTGATTTATATAAAAAGACGCATTGAATTTTAACTTCAATACGCCTAATGTATTTTCTAGTATTTTGTTCGTAAAACTTTATTTAATTTCCATTTTATTCAGCATCTCGTTTAATTTCTTTAAAAGTTAAGCTATCATCTGCTAAATCAATGTATACTTTTGTGCCTTCTGTTAAATTATCTTTTATCATTTTACGCGCCAATGGTGTTTCAATTTGTCTTTGAACAAAACGTTTTAATGGTCGAGCGCCAAATTGCGGCTCGTATGCTTCCTCACCTAACCATGCTTTCGCTTCCTCTGAAACCTCTATAGATAGTCGCTGTCCCATAAGTCTGATGTTTAATTGCGTTAAAATTTTATCTACAATTCGACTCATATCCCCAATTGTTAATGGTTTAAAGAGTACAATATCATCCATACGGTTAATAATTTCTGGTTTGAAATATTGGTTTAGACTATTCATCACAGCTTTTTCAGTTGATTCGGTAATGATGCCTGCGTCTTTAACATTTTCTAAGAGTACTTGTGACCCAATATTGCTTGTCATGATAATAATTGTGTTTTTAAAATCAACTTCACGACCTTTAGAATCTGTTAAACGACCTTCTTCTAATATTTGTAATAATACGTTAAACACGTCAGAGTGTGCTTTTTCAATTTCATCTAACAAGATTACAGAATACGGATTACGACGTACAGCCTCAGTCAATTGACCGCCTTCATCATGACCTACATAACCTGGAGGAGCCCCGATTAAGCGTGAGACCGAATGTTTTTCCATATACTCACTCATATCAATACGAATCATATGTTTTTCAGAATCAAATAATGTGGAAGCTAATGATTTAGCTAATTCTGTTTTACCGACGCCAGTAGGTCCTAAGAATAAGAAACTACCAATTGGTCTATTAGGATCTTTAATTCCTGCCCGTGCTCTCACAACAGCGTCTGCTACTAAATCTACTGCTTTATCTTGGCCAACCACACGTTCATGTAAAATATCAGAAAGATTTAATAGCTTTTCTCTTTCTGTTTCTACAAGCTTAGAAACTGGGATACCCGTCCAAGAACTAACAATATCTCCAATCTCTTCATCTGTAACAATTTCGCGAATGATGCGGTCGCTATCTCCACTTTGTTCGTTTTGGAACTGTTCTTCGAGATCATGTAGTTCTTTTTCTAATTCAGGGATTTTACCATGTTGTAATTCTGCTGCTTTTTCAAGGTCATAATTATTTTCTGCATCTTCTAATGCTTTTCTACTTTCATCCAATTCTGTACGTTTTTCTTGGAGTTTTGCTATTTTACCTTTTTCTTCTTCTACACGGGATTGGATTGCATTTTGCTTTTCTTTCTCATTTGATAGTTCTTGTTGTAATTCTTGCAATCTCTGTTTGCTGATGTTATCAGATTCATTTTTCAAAGCACTTTCTTCGATTTCTAATTGCATAACTCGGCGGTTAACTTGGTCCAATTCTGTAGGATTTGATCCCATTTCGGTGCGAATCGTCGCACAAGCTTGGTCCACTAAGTCAATTGCTTTATCTGGTAAAAATCGATCTGTTATATAACGATCTGACAACTCTGCAGCAGCCACTAACGCTTTATCTTGTATACGTACACCGTGATATACTTCATAACGTTCTTTTAATCCACGTAAAATTGAAATTGTATCTTCCACATCAGGTTCTGATACATTTACTTTTTGGAAACGACGTTCTAATGCTGAATCTTTTTCAATATATTCTCTATATTCATTTAGTGTTGTAGCGCCGATACAATGTAATTCGCCACGCGCGAGCATTGGTTTTAACATATTTCCTGCATCCATAGCACCTTCTGTTTTGCCTGCACCTACAAGCATGTGAATCTCATCTATAAACAGTAAAATTCTGCCTTCTGAATCTTTCACTTCTTTAAGTACCGCTTTTAAACGCTCTTCGAATTCGCCTCGGTATTTTGCACCTGCAACGAGCGCACTTAAGTCTAACTCAAATATTGTTTTATCTAATAAAGAGTCAGGCACATCTTTACGAACAATACGTTGTGCGAGCCCCTCAACAATTGCTGTTTTACCAACACCTGGTTCACCAATCAATACAGGATTGTTTTTTGTTTTTCTACTTAAAATTCGTACAGTATTACGAATTTCTTCGTCACGACCAATAACTGGATCCATGTTACCTTGACGAACTTCTTCGACTAAATCTCTTCCATATTTTTCTAATGCTTCGTAATTAGCTTCTGGATTTTGTGATGTCACGTGGTTTCCTCCTCTTATTTTTTTTATAATTTCTATAATAACCTCTTGTTTATTTCCGATAAATTGTTTTGTTGTTTCATCAATATCCATAGCTGAAAGTATGAGATGTTCCATTGAAATATATTCATCTTCATAATCATTCATGTAAGATTCTGCTTTATTTATAAGTTCATTGGCTTTAGGGCTAATATATTGTCCATATTGAACATTATCCCCTTGCACTGATGGATGTTTACTCATTTTTTCATTATATGATTGAACAAGTTGTTCTGTTTCAATATTTGCTCTTTCCAGAACACTTTTAAATAAGCTTTCATTTTCTTCAATTGCTGATTTTAGTATTGCTTCAATTTCGATATTTTGATTTTCATATTCTTTTGCTAATTCAACTGCCTTTTGCATTGTACCTTGAACTGCATAAGTCATTTTATTGATATCCAAAATGATTCACCTCACCAATTAGAGTTTGATCAAAACAAATCAAGTTTGACTTTGACTTTCTTTGACCTTAAGTTAATTATAGTCCTTTATTTATGAATAATCAACAATTAAGTTCGCATTTTCTGAACTATTTTGTTTAAGTTTAAGACACTATACAACAGTATTGTGCCCGGTTTCTATACTGATTAAACACTGTTTTATAGACTCACATATACACATATAAAAATTTAATTATTATATATACTTTACTAAACTGCTAGTAACATTGAATATGAGTGGTGAAATGCAGAAACAAACCAATTAATGTATACACTTGACAATGAACACTGGGAATTTAACATGTATGACTAGAAGAAGTATAAGTGCAAATAACTATCCTTTTAATGAACAAGTCCGAATACTAAATTGTTATATAATATAAAAAAGCTAGTATATGAATCATACTAGCTTTTTAAGAACTGCTTATTGTAAAATTAACCGATACCTAATGCAATTTTTGCATAACGAGACATTTTATCTTTACCCCATGGTGGACTCCAAACAATATTTACTTCCGTTTCTTTTACTTCTGGAATTTCAGCTAATGCTTCTTTTACTGAATTCATAATTTGCGGTCCCATTGGGCAACCCATAGAAGTTAATGTCATTTCTACTGTGCATAAGCCATCATCATCAACATCCACATTATATATTAAGCCTAAGTTCACAATATCAATGCCTAACTCAGGGTCAATTACCATTTCTAAAGCACCAAGTATACTATCTTTTAATTCTTCCTCCATATCATTCACCTCTTCGTAATTAATCTTATTAACAATATATCAAATATCTTACAAAACGCCAATAAAATGCTATGATATTCATACATCATTTATTAAACATTAAGGAGATTTGCATGGAACCTTATTTAATTTGTCTAGATTTAGACGGTACACTTTTAAACGATGATAAAGAGATATCGTCATATACAAAAGAAGTACTAACAACATTACAAAACCAAGGTCATCAATTAATGATTGCTACTGGTCGACCTTATAGAGCAAGTCAAATTTATTATCATGAACTTAATATGAATACACCTATCGTTAACTTTAACGGTGCATTTGTTCATCATCCAAAAGATGATTATTTTGAAATACAACATGAAAGATTAGATTTTGATTTAGCTCGAAATATTATCAAATCTTTAAATGATTTTGGCGTTACTAATATCATTGCCGAAATAAAAGATCACGTTTTTCTAAATAACTATGATCAAAAACTATTTGACGGCTTCTCAATGGGTACGCCTAAAGTTGAGACTGGAGATTTACTCACAACTTTAAATGAATCGCCGACTTCAATATTAGTAGAAGCAGAAGAATTTATGATTCCAAGAGTAAAACAAATGCTCACGCGCTTTTACGCAGAAAATATTGAACATCGTAGATGGGGTTCGCCATTCCCAGTTATAGAAATCGTTAAACAAGGTATTAGTAAATCCCGCGGTATAGATTATGTTAAAAACCATTTAGATATTGATAGAAACCACATTATCGCATTCGGTGACGAAGATAATGATTTAGAAATGATTAAATATGCGAAACATGGTGTAGCGATGGAAAATGGCTTAGATGAATTGAAACACGTTGCTAACCATATAACATATTCAAATAATGACGACGGTATCGGACGTTACTTAAATGAATATTTCCAATTAAATATACCATATGAAGAAAATGTAAAATCTCATATTTAATGTGACAATCATTCACTAGGAGGCAGTTTAATATGAACAAAATCGTAGTAGTTGGAGCAGTTGCCGGTGGCGCAACCGCTGCCAGCCAAATTAGAAGATTAGATCAAGAAAGTGAAATTACCGTCTTTGAAAAGGATCGTGATATGAGCTTTGCAAACTGCGCACTCCCTTATTATTTAGGTAATATAGTAGAATCAAGAGACCAAGTACTAGAAGCAACCCCTGAGTCTTTTTATGATACGAAACAAATTATAGTAAAACCTTATCATGAAGTAACTTCTATTAATGATGTTGCACAAACAATCACTGTTTACGACCGCACTCAAGACCATACTTTTGATGTAAACTATGATTCATTAATCCTCAGCCCTGGGTGTAGTGCAAATACACTCAATTTAAACAGCGATATTGCATTTACTTTAAGAAATATGGAAGATACAGATGCAATTGACAATTTTATTGAAGATAATAAAGTTAAAAAAGCACTTGTAATCGGTGCTGGATATATTGGTTTAGAAATTATCGACAACTTATATGAAAGAAATATTGAACCAACATTAATTCACCGCTCAACTCATATCAATAAATTAATGGATGAAGATATGAATCAACCGATTATTGAAGAAATGAAAAAAAGAAGTATCGATTATCGGTTGAACGAAGAAGTATCCAAGGTTAATGGCAATGAAGTTCACTTTACATCAGGTAAAGTAGAACATTATGATTTAATTATAGAAGGCATTGGTGTGAAGCCAAACTCCTCTTTTATTAAGGCATCTAATGTACAATTAGATGATCAAGGTTACGTGCCGGTAAACGATTATTTCCAAACGAACATTCCTAACATCTATGCTTTAGGTGATATAATAACTTCTCATTATCGTCATATAGATTTATCTGCACATGTACCTTTAGCTTGGGGCGCTCATCGTGGTGCAAGTGTCATTGCCGAACAACTAGCTGGCGATTCATCTATACACTTCAAAGGGTATTTAGGGTCAAATGTTGTAAAATTTTTCGATTATACATTTGCAAGTGTTGGTTTATCACCACAAGAACTGTCAAATTTCGACTATGAAACAGTGGAAGCCAATCAAGGTGAACGCGCAGGTTATTACCCAGGAAATACGAAATTGCATTTACGTGTCCATTTTGATAAATCTAATAGGCGCATACTTCGCGCTGCGGCAGTTGGTAAGCATGGTGCAGATAAACGTATAGACGTTTTATCTATGGCAATGATGCACAAGTTAACTATAGATGAATTAACAGAATTTGAAGTTGCCTATGCCCCTCCATACAGCCGACCAAAAGATATTATTAACATGATTGGCTATAAGGCACGTAACAAATAAATATACCAAACAACAAATTATTAATTCAATTTTAGTGTTACGAAGTAAAGCAATGGCGAGTTAATCAACATAAAATTTATATAAAAAAGGACTTTCCTAATATAGGAAAGTCCTTTTTTTATAGTTACGTGTGTTTCAAGCTTTTAAAAACCGAACATTTGCGTGATTGGCCCCCACGGTAAAATAACACCTAAAAGCATTGTTATAATAATAACGATAATCGTTGTCCATAACAAACTATGGCTCGGTTGTCCTTTTTTACGTTTTGTAATTGAGACTTCCATAAGCGCAACCACTGCTACTCCACCGAGCATTTTCAATGTAAGTAACATGTGACCTCCAGCGTTACCTGACGAAATCGCTTGAATCCAAGTCCAGAATCCCGAAATTAACACTAAGACCATAAACAATCTTAATAGCATATGGATTGGTTTAAAATAAGGTGTTGCGCCTTGTTTTTCAGAAAAATTAAAATAAGCAGCGAAAAACAAGATAATTAATAATGCCCAACTTGCAATATGCATATGTAACATAATATATAACCCCCACACATTTTTAACTTCAATAATATATAAAACAGAAGTATATAGTAGTCTTTTAATTTGCATATCAAAAGACTACTTTCTTAATCATACTCAAAATAACTCGATTTTTCAAAAAAGAAATTCTGTACTATTTATTTTAATTGTAAAGCCTCTACAAAACATTTCAAGCCATAATATTCATAAAAATACCGGGCAACGCTAAGTCAGGCCCGGTTGTTATTTCAACTATTTATTTTTCCGCAATAAAATTAGTTAATGTACCAATATTATCAATTGTCACCTTCACTTCATCACCTGGTTGTAAAAATTGTGGAGGATTCATTCCTGCGCCCACACCAGCTGGCGTTCCAGTTGCAATAATATCACCTGGATGTAAAGCAACATATTTTGAAATTTCTTCAATCAATTCATCTATTTTAAGAATCATAGCACTTGTATTACCATCTTGACGAATTTCATTGTTTACTTTTGTCACAATGTTCACATCTTCAGGTGTCGGTAATTCATCTTTAGTTACAATATATGGACCAATTGGGCATCCGCCAGTTAAACTTTTAGATAAGAATGCTTGATCTTGTGCCTCTTGAGCTTTACGGTCAGTCACGTCATTAATAATTGTATAACCATAAATGTAATCTAATGCTAAACCTTTTGGAATCTTCTCACCAGACTTTCCGATTACAATACCTAATTCACCTTCATAATCAAGTTGATCAGTAATATCTTTATGGTTGGGAATGGTACTATTATCTCCAGTTAATGACGAAGCAGCTTTAGTAAATACATATAAGCGTTGAACTTCGTGGTTCAATTCGTTAGCATGATCTTGATAATTACGTCCAAAGGCTATCACATTATTTGTTGGTGTTACAGGTGGTAAAAATTCAACATCAGTAAATTGCACTTTATAATCTTCACCTTTACCACTATCTTCTGCAGCAACCACTGCTTTACGGACTTCTTCTTGAAAGTCAACGACGTGATTTTGTTGAAGGCCGTCTAATAAAGTTTTAGGATGGAACGTACCTTCAGAAAAATCTGCAAATACTCTTTTTAAATCCCATGCAGCCTCTTCACGTTTTACTTTCACACCATATGAAGTCTGTCCTTCATGTCTGAATGATAGAAATTTCATTCAATATCAGCTCCTCATCTATATCTTATTACATATTATAACTATATTTACTACTAAATAACAAATAAATAACTAGAATTTTCAAAATTCAATTGCTTTATAACGTATGTCTATCATTTTAAGTAAGTTGCCTTTCGCCAAAACCACTCTACAGGACCATATTTAAAGTATTTTAAATAAAGATAACAACCGATAAGTTGCAAGCTATATACAATCACTACAATAACATAGGATTGATAAAGTGGTAGTTTATTATATAATCCTAAACCAATATCATAATAAATAAATGCAAAAATTATACTTTGTGACAAATACACCGATAAACTTAATTTTCCGGGATATTTAAAAATGTTTAATACTTTAGCGACTTTTATATATTGGCATAGACGTGTAAAAATCAATATATAGCCCATGGCGAGTATCGGGCCACCAACCATTGAACTAATAATTGAAAATGCATTATTTGCGTAGTCTATAGCTAATGGAAGTTTAATTAAGTATCCGATAATAAACAATGCACTTCCCCACATCATAGCACGTTGCGGGTGATATTGTATTTTAGTTATCAAACTTAGTTTTTGTGCGGCAATACCTACAAGTATGTATGGTAAAAGATCAAAATAAGAAGCTCTGGAAATTATATCAATAATACTATATTTACTTTCTAGTCCATTAACTTGCAAAAACTCAAAGTAATGACCGCTTTGTTTAATATCAATCAGTCTGGCTAAAGTTTTACCTGAATAATTACTTACTTCATAGCGACCTTTATTCCAATATGCTAAAGAAATTGGAATTACTAACAAACATATTTTGAATATGAATACTGCAGTAGCCGTCATGATTAGTGTTTTAGGCTCTAATTTGATAAATAAAACTGCCATCATTCCAGTGAAAGCATAACCAAATAAAATGTCTCCATTGAATATAAAATAACCATGGAGGAGGCCAAAAACCATTAAAACTGCTAATCTTCGATATATAAAAGGGTAAAAAGATTTCCCTCTAAGCTTACTATTTTCATGCATAATGCCTAGGCCGTAGCCAAATAACATAGTAAATATAGGATAAAATGAACTAATAACAAAAAGTGTTACAAAGCGAAACAATATCTCATTATTACCTTGTAATACACCTGGCAGATAAATTTCCTCATATGGGAAACTAAAAACTAAAATATTCATTAATATAATGCCGAATAAACTAAAGCCACGTAATGCATCTAATTCAAACAATCTACTTTGCGGTGACACAATAAAGCACCTCTTTTTAAAAATTTAAGTATCGATTGAGAGTTGACCAAATTTAAAGAAATATAAATACCCTTTAACTTCCGTTTTTAATATCGTTTCTAATGTTGCACGGTAATATTCCATTTGAACTTTATAACGCGCTCTCAATTGAGCACCAATTTCTTCATCTGTCATATCACGACGTCTATTAAATGCATCCGTTTTATAATCCACGAAATAGTATTGTCCATCTTTGACAAATATGATATCTATCATTCCTTGAATAATAGAGGCTTCATCATCTTCATTTTCTAAATGGTCTACACTAGCTTGGTTCACTACAAACGGTAATTCACGGTAAATTTTATCACTCGTAGCGATAGTTGTATAAAGTGAACTTTCAATAAATTTATATAACTCTTCAAACCGAATATCATTTTTTGCATCTTCCGGGATAATGTGCTTTTCAATCATTTTATCAATATGTGCATGTAATTCACTATGTGATAATCCTTCAGGCACAAATGGTAAATGTTGCATCACTGTATGCATTAACGTGCCTATTTCATTTGCTTTTCTTTTAGTGCTATGACTTAAAAATGCCGGTCTCTCATACGATGCTGAACCGATGCGATATTGACGAACTCTATCATAATTTGTATCTGCTTGTTCTGTTTCTAATTGACGTTTTAATTCAGATACAGACTGTTTAGAAGGTTTTTCAACTGCATCTTGATATGGATAAATAAAGCTCAGCTGTTGGTGAATTTGTGATTTAAGTGCATGATTATTTGTATTCATAGTTTCAATATCTCTTACTGTGCGTTGCTCACTTTCTTCGCTTACAACTTCTGAGGCAACGTCTTCATAAAAGTCTGTATTTAAATGAACATAAGGTCGCATCATTTCATTGATCTCATCGCTTGATTGTTCAAAACGTAATTCACTCGGCAATGAAGATGCTTGGTATTTTGATAGTATTGGGTAAATCATATCAATGGGCCTTTGTGCAGTTAAACGATAACTCACCGGCAAATGTGTATCAGAAACTGTAACTTGCTCAAACTGAGTCAATTCTTTTTCATCTTTAACGCGACCAATTAGAAATAGTTGCTCTTTTGCACGCGTAAGTGCCACATATATGAGCCTCATTTCCTCAGACACCATTTCTTTTTCTGCAATCGCTTTATACGTAACGGATGACAATGAAGGGTATGACAAGTTGCTTGCTACATCATAATAAGTCATTCCTAAGCCATACGTTTGGTTTAAAATGACAGGTCTATGCAAATCATCTCTTCTAAATTTACGAGATAGTCCAGAATATATCACAAATGGAAACTCTAATCCTTTACTACTATGAATCGTCATCATTCTAACAACATTATCGTTAGGACCAATAATATTTTCTTCCCCAAAGTCTTTGCCACGTTCAATTAATTCATCTATAAAACGTATAAACTGATAAAGTCCACGAAAGCTTGAATCTTCAAATTCTACCGCTTTATTAAATAAACCATATAAATTGGCACGACGCCCTTTACCACCTGTAATACCACTAAAATATTGAATTACGTAATGGTCGTTATAAAATAAGTCAATCAATTGGTATACTGGGTGACTTTGACTATAATGTTGATATCTTTCTATATCTTTCAGAAATGCATCTAATTTTTTGACTAATTTTTTATTCGCAACATCATTTGCCATATAATTTTTTATGGACTGATAAAAATAATCATCATGAGGACTAAAAACACGAATGTTAGATAATTCATCTTCTGTAAATTGGTAGATGACTGAACGCATTAAACCTACTAAGTAGATATCTTGTAAAGGATTATCTATCGTTCTTAAAAATGATAATATCAACCTTATTTCTACTTGTTCGAAATAACCTTCTTTACTATTTACATGAATTGGAATATTGTGGTCTTTAAACGCTTGTTGAATCTTACGCGCTTGGCCATAAGAGCGCTCTAAAATTACAATATCTTTATAGCTTGGTTTACGATATTCACCTGTTTTTACATCATATATTTCTCGTTCTTCCATGATTTTTTCAACTTGTTGAGCAATATACTCTGCTTCTTGCTCTGACCCGTTTAAATCAGAAGATGCATCTTCAACCAACATATTCATCTGTACGTCATGTGGTTTATCATCATAGGGTGCACCATAATAAAGTTGTGCAGCATCATCATATACAATTTCTCCTACGGCTTCGTCCATCATATGTTTAAATAAATAATTTGTAGTTGTCAGCACTTCTTTCCTTGAGCGGAAGTTTTGCGATAAATCAATGCGCATACCATTTTCTAATCCATCTAATGAAAAACGGTTATATTTACCTATAAATAAACTTGGATCAGCTTGTCTGAATTTATAAATAGATTGTTTCACGTCGCCCACCATAAATAAGTTCCCATCTGATTCACTTCCTCGCTTTATACACGATAGGATTTTTTCTTGTACTTTATTTGTATCCTGGTACTCATCAACTAGAATTTCCTCAAATTGGTGACGATACATCTCTGCAATAGCTGAAGGCGAGCCGTCTTCATTCATTAATATTCGTAACGCAAAATGTTCATAGTCGGAAAAATCTAATAGATTTCTACTTCTTTTTTTCTGATTAAATTTTTCTATTACGTCAGCAGTTATTTGTGTTAAATATGACACTCTGGGGGCTAAGCGTTGCATATCTTGTTTCAAGTCTTGAGCTTCACGTGAGAAATAATCCTCCTGCACTTTTGACACCAATGCCTTATATTGATCATAGTGTTTTTTACCATCATCATAGGCGTCTATTATCATTTCATTCGCTTCTTTTATTTTTTTGTTCTTAGCTGGGAAGCGTGCCTCAAATTGGTGTTCAGCAATGATTTGTGTATTTAATTGTCCGCCTTCCATTGCCTGGTTCAAAAAGTTTCGCTCCTTTTCTAATACAGCAATTTGTTTATCTACTTCTTCTTATATCATAAATATGTCATAACTTTTATTTAGTGCTTCGAGTGCAGAATTCATAAATATCAAAGCTAAATCATGTAACAGCTGTAATAATTCATCTTGCTGTGACGCATCAGCATATGGTTCTGCTAAATTTTGTAACCACTCTACAGGATTAGGGTTTGCTACACTAAAATAAAACATCTGTTTGATTGTATTGCGCAATTGATCATCATTTCGATCAGAAGACAATTGTTCTGTTAAATCTACAAAACTCGGATCCAACACGTCATAATGACGTTCTAATACTTCATCGATAGTTTGTTCAAGTAACAAAATATTTTCCGCTTCACTACTTGTCCTAAAGTTAGGATCAATGTCTAATACATCATAGTGACGTTGAATCAATTTCAAACAGAAACTATGGAGAGTAGAAATTTGTGCTTGATGAATTTTAATACGTTGATTTTTCAAATGTGTATTATTAGGAGAGGTTATAGATGCTTCTTGTATTCTCTGATCGACACGGTGCTTCATTTCACGAGCACTAGCGTTTGTAAATGTTACTACAAGTAATCTATCAACATCTATTTCATCTTTAATAATACGTTGAATAATTCTCTCAACTAAAACAGCCGTCTTACCTGAACCTGCAGCAGCAGCTACAAGGACGTCTTGCCCTTTGGCATATATACTCTTCCATTGATTATCAGTCCATCTTGTGTCAGCTGGTTTGACTGGAATTTGGCTCATACTTCATCTTCCTCACTTTCTAACTCCACGTTTTGTACTGCTTCTAATGGGTCAATTGTTTCGTCGACCGAACGGTAACGTTTACTATCAATCGTACCATCTACATGACAAACAGATTTATAATTACAAAATTCACAAGGCAATATTTGGTTGTATTTCATTGGAGCAACTTCTGTATGTCCATCCATAATGCTAGAAGCAGTCTCAATAAAGTTCTTTTTATTGTGCTTTATAAATTTATAAATTGTGTCTTCATCGGCAACTTTACTATTACTTTTAATTCCACCGTCCTTTTTCAAACCAAGAGGTACGATATCAGAATTATAACTTGGCTCTAACCTAGTATCAAAAGCATCTAACACAGAATCATCACTATTTAATAAGCCGCTAAGTTTAAATGAATTAATAAATTCCGTATCTCTTTTTTCATCATTTAATTGATTCCATGCTAATTTAATACGCGGTTCGTGCACATGAAAATATAAAAGTCCCCCAGGTTTAGTCATATCGGATAAACCGAGGCGTGATTTATTTTGCAACACAACATCCATGTAAGTCATCATCTGCATTTGCATACCATAATAGACTTTAGTTAAATCGAGCGTCCCACTATATTTAGATGATTTATAATCAATAATATTTACAAAGCTTTGATCTCCATGTTGATACGTATCAATACGGTCGATTTGGCCACGTATATTAATTGGCACGCCTTGTGTCGTCTGTAATGGTTCAGCATATAGTTCACTATTATCACGTGGTTTTCTTTTGAATCCTGCTTCGAAACGTTGCGGGGTAAATTTTGTATGGCTGCCTTGGTATTTAAGTGCAGTAAGTGTCGTCTCAACAATAGCACCGATACGTTGTGATAAGTAGCGGTAATAAGCTGTTGAATTAAGTAAATTAAATTGAACTTCTGGTAATATTTCGGATAGTGCTTCTATTGTCAATTTATGAATTTGATTCGTATTTAAATTTTTAAAATCTCCATTTACTTTTTCTGAAATAAACTTAAGTACTTGGTGGAAAATGTCTCCTAAATCAAAGTTTTCAAGTTTGTATTTTGTACGTTCATTAAGTCGTAAACCGTGTGATGCAAAATGCTTAAACGGACAAGCTTTATACCCTTCGAATCGAGAAACACTAGCATTAATTGTCTTTCCATATAAGTCTTTTGATAATGACTCACTTAATTGAACTGTTTCATTATCATATGTTAGTGCAGTTAATAAATAATTCAGTCCATTATTTAAGTTGTCATCATCTCTCATCACTTGATAAGTGTCTAGCCATGTATCTGCAACAATTTCATCATCCAACCAAGCTCTCAGTGCCTCAAATAGAGCTATCTTTGTTTGATGGGGGTGTTCCATTAATGATAACGGGTCAGCTTGATGGTGATGATGAATGTTTTGGATATCTAAATTTGTAAACAACTGTTGAATTTGATTTAAAAAAGGACTCGGCTCTTTTTCATCGCCACTCGTCCCCATTAAGGAATAAGAAAAGGTCACAGTTGTATGTACTCTTGTCATAGCAATATAGCACACAAATGCTTCATCCATTTGTAACACATCTGCTGTAGGGCTTAATTCTATAGTTGATTGTTCTTGGAATGATTTCTTTTCATCATCAGTAATTAAGCCAGACGATGAAACAGTTTGTGGTATCACTCCATCATTAACACCAACAAGATATACATGCTGTTTATTATCCACTTTAGCTAAATCCATTGTTCCTATGCTTACTTGATCAAGTGTTTGTGGTATCATTACAAATTCAAGTTGTTCTAATCCAATGTCAAATAATTCTAAAAAGCGCGTTTGGCTCATCGCTTGATTTCCAAATACAGTCACTAAGTCATCCAATGTTTGAATAAAGCCATTCCATATTTGGTCTATCTCTTCTGCCTTTTTATGTTCTCCAGCTACATCTAAGCTATCTCGCTCTGTCATCAGTTGACTTGGTAATTCAAAGGCTTCCATTGCTTCGTAAAACGCTGTCGCAAATTCAATTGCAGTCGTTGCTGAACTCAATTTAGATTCAAATAACATTACTTTGTCTATTACATCTGTTTTCATTTGAATAACACGCTCAAATGTCTCGCGTTCATCATCTGTTAAGGGTTGACGTTTTAAGCCCATTTTTCTAAATTGTTCTACATGAAAGTATTTTTCTTCAATCCAACGTTTGCCATAAATACCACGCTCTAACACAAAATTTTCCAAAATATCAATTAGATAATGACTTTCTTTAAACTTTTTAGATAAAACATCTGTTTTAAACAGTCGCATAAGTGGATCAAAGCTCCAATTGGTTTGGATAACTTCTATAAGTGAGCGAATCATTTCCATAACAGGATGATGTGTCATAGATTCTTTAATATCGACATTATAAGGTATACCATATTGAGGTAATACAGCCTCCATTAAATACGCATATGATTCATCTCTATATAAGATTGCAATATCTTGAAAACGACGCCCCTCTTCACGCGTCTCTTTTAAAATGCGTCGAGCTATTTCATTAATTTCTTCACGCATTACAGAAGATTCTAAGATTTCAATATTTCCTTGCAAAGGCAAAGGTTCAAATTGTAAAGTGTTAAAATTTTGTTCTAGATGTTTTAAATCAGTATTTTCAAAACGGTAGGTTTCATTAAATCTTTTGATATTTAATTTAATATTTAAATTATTCGCAATATCTTCAATGTGAGTTAGAGATTCAGAACTTTTTCTAAATAAACTAAACGCATCTTTGTCTCCATCAGTAGTTAATGCTACAGTCACTTTTTTTGCATAGCGTACCAAGCTTTTTACAATTTGGTATTCTAAAGTGGAAAAATTATGGAATCCATCAATATATATTTCTGCACGTTTCAACCATTCAGATTGCTCCATCATTTCTATAAAACGCTGTAAACAATCTTCTGAAGACACATACTCACCATCTATTCTATCTTCTAAATGTTTGTAAATTAAAGCGATATCTTGCAACTTATGCTTTGTTCTTGTTTGTAAATCATTCGTTGCTATGTAGTTTTCTAATTGCTCTGGGGAGACAGCGTATTTTTTAAAGTCTTGGATTTGTTCGTAAAGCTTTTCACTAAAACCGTAGTACTTCACTTGAGAACGATAAAGTTTCAATTCTGACTGATGTTGTTGAATTATGTCGTAAATCAACATCTCAGTCCCTGCTTTAGACAATTGCTGTTCCATCAAGCCACCAATTTCTTGAAATACACGATAACTCAAACGTTCAAAGTGTAGTACTTCTGTTCTAAGACTACCACTTAAGTCAGAATCATTTACAAATGCTTGTTCGAGTTGAAACGTATTTTGTGTAGGAGCAATTAACACGATGGGGTCGCCCAAGGGGTCTTGTTTCATTTTTCCTTTTATTTCTTTAATAATTTCATATGACTTCCCTGTTCCTGCTCTTCCAATATAAGCATTTAATTCCATAGCTCACTCCACTCCTTTGACTCATATTTTAACATAGAAAACTTTATGTATTGTTAATCTTCGACCTAACAAGTAAGTAGCTTGTGAGAAGTTATAAATATTGTTTTATCGTAATTTTATTGGCAAATAATACTAGTATTGAAAAAAGTGTTAACAAAGAAATTTATCTTCATTAACACTTTTACTTCTATTTATTATTTATCTTGATTTGTATCTGGATCAAAACCAAATTTAATTTCATTTAATGGCCAGAAACTAAAGGATACTTTACCAACAACTTGATCTTCGTCTATTAAGCCAAATGAGCGACTATCCTTACTCACTTCTCGATTATCACCTAATACAAGTAGTTTCCCTTCAGGGATTTTATTTTTTCCATCTACTTGATTAATGTCTTTAGTTTCAAAACTACCTGTTATATAGTTATATTGTTTATGCTTTTTGTTGTAGTCTAAATATGGCTCTTCAACTTGTTTACCGTTCACAAATAGTTTATCTTTTTTATATTCAACCTTATCTCCAGCAGTACCGATGACACGTTTTACATAATCACTATCTTTATTAGCGTGAAAGACAATGACATTGCCATTTTCTATATCACCGAAATGATAGCCAAATAAATTAACGATAACACGTTCGCCATCTTTCAATGTCGGATCCATTGAATCGCCTTTAACAGTATATGGTTTAGCCACAAAGTTTACAATAAGTAATACTAACGCTACTGCAACGACAATCGATACAATCCATTCTAATATTTCTTTTTTCAATTTTTACACCTCGTCTATTTAATTAAAGTTTACTGTAAATTTCTCAAACGGATAATACCTTAAACTCACATCTCCGATAATCTGTTCTTTCTGTATTAAACCAGCTGTTCTAGAATCTTGTTTATCGTCACGATTATCATTGAGTACAAAATACATATCAGGTGGCACAATGTCCCCTTCTGATTGTTTCACATCTCTAAGTGATAAATTATTTATACTATCATCCGCATAATGCTCATTTACCGGTTTGTCATCACGATAAAGTGTCCTATCTTTATACGCGATAGATTGTCCAGGCTTTCCAATAATTCTACCAAAATGAAAATTATCGCCCTCACGGTACATTATAATATCATTGTTATCTAACAAATTAAATGTAGTTTTAATTTTATTCACGATAATTCTATCGTCCTGTTTTAACGTTGGAGCCATTCGATTATCTTTAATAACTGCACCTGTAATCACCAGTGCTTGTAACAATAGTACAATAATAATCGCAAATATTATGAAAATCAAATGTTTTAATACAGTTCGCACAGTGTCACTCCTTTGAAGCATGCATAAAGTGTTTCTCAATTTTCCGACCTAAAAACCACACAACTAATATGATAATGACGATTATTATTAGTCTTGAAGGGTTTGTAAATAATGTAGTAATGTCATTTCCTAACCAACCTACGAGTCCAATCATTACAAATTTCGAAGCTAAAAGTACTGTTAAATAGACATGTGCTTTAATGTGAGTTAAGCTCGCGACAATATTAACTAATGCACTTGGAGTAAACGGGAAACACATCAAGATAAAAATGGGAAGTACGCCTTTCCTATCTATAAAATGTATTAACCTTTGAACAGAGGTACGCTGTTGTATTTTTTTCATATAACGTGAATGCGTTAATCTTCTAAAAAACAAGAACACAATATAACTACCTGCTACCGTGCCTGCCCATGCCAATAATGTGCCAATAATAAGCCCATATGCGTTCACGTTAACAATGACAAACACAATAATTGGTAAAATAGGAAGAAAAGCCTCGATGAATGGCAATAAAAAGCCTACAATATATCCTAAATCTCCGAAAAAATCAAACCAATATTGCACCTGTTCTTCTGTCATTTAACACATCTCCATCATTTCTATTCTTTATAATTATAAGTCTAATATAATAATATTAAAACTATAAAGTGTTCACTGTTATATAAATCAGTCTCAAGAACGAACTAAGCTTCCTTTCAGAGACCTATCAATTTTGCCATTTCATTCTCATTAACAACAATGTCTTTTATATAAATAGAAAAGACTCACTCCAAATGTATGTCCGGAATGAGTCTTTGACTTAATCATTACTTTCAGTGAATTGAATTTTACTTTTAAATGTCGAAGCGATTAATTATCTTCAACTAATCCAATTACTTAATCAAATAAAATTATTATTATAAACGTTTTTCTAATTCTGCTTTTTTATCTTCAAAACCAGGTTTACCTAATAAAGCAAACATGTTTTGTTTGTATGCTTCTACACCAGGTTGGTTGAATGGATTAACACCTAGTTGATAGCCACTCATTGTACAAGCTAATTCGAAGAAGTATACAAGGTAACCAAATGTTTCTTCATCTAAACGAGGAATTTCAACAACTATATTAGGAACGCCACCATCTGTACGAGCTAATAGTGTACCTTCAAAAGCTTTTGTATTCACTTCATCGATTGTTTTACCTGCAAGGTAGTTTAAACCATCTAAATTATCACTATCTTCTTCAATTGTAATATCAAGTTTTGGTGTATTTACTTTTACTACAGTTTCAAATAAGAAACGACGTCCTTCTTGAACATATTGTCCAAGTGAGTGTAAATCAGTAGTATAGTTTGCACTTGAAGGATAAATGCCTTTGAAATCCTTACCTTCAGACTCACCGAATAATTGTTTCCACCACTCATTGAAGTATTGCATTGATGGATCATAGTTTATTAACATTTCAGTGTCATAACCTTTTGAATATAAAACATTACGGATTGTTGCATATTGATAAGCAATGTTATCTTCTAAATTTTCTGATGACAATTCTTCTCGAGCTTTAGCGGCACCGTCCATCATTGCTTTAATATCAATTCCAGCAACTGCTATTGGTAATAAACCAACTGCTGTTAATACTGAATAACGTCCACCAATATCATCAGGGACTACAAATGTTTCATATCCTTCGTTTGTAGCTAGTTCCTTTAATGCGCCTTTTGCTTTATCTGTAGTTGCAAAGATGCGTTTTTTCGCTTCATCTTTGCCATATTTATTTTCAAGTAATTGTTTGAACAATCTGAATGCAACTGCTGGCTCTGTTGTTGTACCAGATTTAGATATAACATTAACTGAGAAGTCTTTTCCATCTAAATAATTAACTAATTCTTGTGTATATGTTGAAGATAAGTGATTACCTACAAAGACAATCTCTGGGTATTCATCACTATTTCTAAATGATGAAGTTAACATCTCAATTGCTGCACGTGCACCTAAGTATGACCCCCCAATACCAATTACTACGAATACATCTGAATGATCTTTAACACGTTTAGAAGCTTCTAATATACGTGAAAACTCTTCTTTATCATAATCAACAGGTAAGTCTAACCAGCCTAAGAAATCACTGCCAGCACCTGTACCTTCATGAATAGTTTTATGAATTGATTTAACTATATCTTTTTGTTGTTGTAGTTCATGTTCTCCAAAAAATTCTAAAGTTTTACCATAATCTAATTGAATATGAGTCATTTGATATTGCCTCCAGTGTTTTTAGTTTCAGTATTATATTACTAAGTTTATTTTGACTATTCAAACAACTAGCCTATAGTTGTAGATTAATTGTAGTTCATTTTATAAACAACTTCATAATAATTTAGATTTATTCATTATTATATACATATAAAACAATACTGCTAAATCAACCTCTATCTGAAGATACAAAGATAATCACTCCCTTTTAAGTAAAAGATTACCAAAATATTTTGCATATTTATGTATAAAAATGGTTTTATTTTCACTAGATATCTGCTATACTATTCAATATCAAATAAAAAACAAATTATAAAATTAATATTTAGAGGTGGAACTGATGAAAGAGAAAATAGTATTAGCATATTCAGGCGGTTTAGATACGAGTGTTGCAGTAAAATGGTTAATAGATAAAGGTTATGACATTGTTGCTTGTTGTTTAGATGTTGGCGAAGGTAAAGATTTAGACGTCGTTCATCAAAAAGCATTAGATATGGGTGCAATTGAGTGTCATATTATCGACGCTACTGAAGAATTTAGTCATGACTTTGTATCTTATGCAATTAAAGGTAATTTAATGTATGAAGGCACTTATCCTTTAGTATCTGCACTATCAAGACCTTTAATTTCAAAAAAATTAGTAGAAATTGCAAGTAAAACAAACGCAGTTGGTATTGCACATGGTTGTACTGGTAAAGGTAATGACCAAGTACGTTTTGAAGTAGCAATTAAAGCTTTAGACCCTGAGTTAAAAGTGTTTGCACCTGTTAGAGAATGGGCGTGGAGCCGTGAAGAAGAAATTGATTATGCAATCAAACATAATATCCCAGTCCCAATCCAACATGATTCTCCTTATTCTATCGATCAAAACTTATGGGGCAGAAGTAACGAATGTGGTATTCTCGAGGATCCTTACGCAACACCTCCAGAAGATGCATATGATTTAACGAATAAAATAGAAGACACACCTGATGAAGCAGATGAAATTGTACTTTCATTTGAAAAAGGTATCCCTACTGCAATAGACGGTAAATCGTATAAATTAAGTGAACTTATTTTATATTTAAATAAATTAGCTGGTAAACATGGTATTGGAAGAATTGATCATGTAGAAAATAGACTAGTTGGTATTAAATCTAGAGAAGTTTACGAAACACCTGCTGCAGAAGTAGTTATGAAAGCACACAAAGCACTTGAAACGATTACACTTACAAAAGACGTAGCTCATTTCAAACCTGTTATTGAAAAGCAATTTTCTGAACAAATCTATAATGGTTTATGGTTCTCACCATTAACTGATAGTCTGAAAGTATTTGTGGATAGCACACAAGAATACGTTACCGGTGAGGTACGTGTGAAATTATTCAAAGCTAATGCTGTAGTGAATGGTAGAAAATCACCGCATACTTTATATAATGAAAAATTAGCTACTTATACAAAAGAAGACGCATTTAATCAAGAATCAGCAGTCGGATTCATCGATATCTTTGGCTTACCTACTAAAGTAAACTCTATGTTACACGGTGGATATAATAATGAGCAGTAAAGCTTGGGGTGGAAGATTTAGTGAGCAACCAGAAGCATGGGTTGATGAATTCAATGCTTCTATCCACTTTGACAAAAAATTAATTCAATATGACGTCCAAGGCAGTATTGCTCACGCAACAATGTTAGCCAAACAAGGTATCATTTCTGATTCAGACTGCGAACAAATTATAGATGGCTTAAAGGCTATTTTAGCTGATTATGAACAAGGTAATTTAAACTTAGATGTTTCTTTAGAAGATATACATTTAAATATTGAGCATGAATTAATTAAACGTATTGGTGATGCAGGCGGTCGATTGCACACAGGTCGTAGTAGAAATGATCAAGTTGCTACAGATATGCATTTATATACAAAAGAAGAAGTTAATTATATTATTGAATCCATTACTTCTTTCCAACAGACAATTGTAAAAGTTGCCGAAGCGCATATAGATACAATTATGCCAGGTTACACACATTTACAAAGAGCACAACCTATTTCATTTGCACATCACATACTGACTTATTATTGGATGTTAGAAAGAGATAAGTCACGTTTCCAAGATAGTCTGAAACGTATTGATATCTCCCCTCTTGGCGCTGCTGCGTTAAGTGGAACAACTTATCCAATTGATCGTCATGAAACTCAAGCCTTATTAGACTTTAGTGCAATTTACGAAAATAGTATGGATGCTGTAAGTGATAGAGACTATATCGTTGAAACATTGCATAATATATCGTTAACAATGGTCCACCTCTCACGTTTTGCAGAAGAAATTATTTTTTGGTCTTCAGCTGAAGCAAACTTTGTTACTCTGTCTGATGCATTTTCAACAGGCTCGTCAATCATGCCACAGAAAAAGAACCCTGATATGGCTGAATTAATTAGAGGTAAAGTTGGTCGTACAACAGGTAATTTAATGAGCATGTTAATGACGCTTAAAGGTTTACCATTAGCCTATAATAAAGATATGCAAGAAGATAAAGAAGGACTGTTTGACGCTGTGCATACTCTTAAAGGTTCGTTACGTATTTTTGAAGGCATGGTCGACACAATGACTGTGAACGTAGAACACTTGCACGAAACAGTCTACAACGATTTCTCAAATGCAACTGAACTTGCAGATTACCTAGTTAATAAAGGTGTACCTTTTAGAAATGCACATGAAATTGTTGGTAAAATTGTACTTTGGTCAATCCAACACAATGTCTATTTACTTGATGTGCCATTAGAAGAATATCAAAATGCTCACCCTAGTATCGAGGCAGATATTTTTGATTACTTGAAACCTGAGAACTGTGTAAGTCGTAGAATCAGTTATGGTTCTACAGGACAAGAAGCAGTTAAGCAACAATTAAAAATAATAAAACAACAACATTAACAAAAAGAACTGGAAAACTGGCTTAAATAAGCTGTTTCCCAGTTCTTTTTTTATAGAACATCACATTGTAAAGTTCGCTTAGGGGAAAATTCATGTATCTACAGCTATAATCACCCAATTACCAACTAAACGTAAATACATATTAGTATCTATTTGAGAAGACAAAATAAAAGTTTTAAAACCTATCAAATGTCAATCCATTATTAGAATTTGTAATGTAATGTTTAACATTATTTAGATTGAATAAACATGTTGTAAATCCTATTCTCAAGCTCACTTTTTTTATGTACTGTGAAATTACAGTTCATATTAAGGAGTGTCAACATTATGAAAAATGTCAGTAAATTTATCATTTCAAGTATTGCGATATCTTCATTAGTAAGTCTAGGTGCTTCACAAGCTATTGAAGCAAGAGACATAGGGTACCAAGCAGAAAGTCCAAATACTTCTACTACACAACCTCCAAATGGTAATGCACACGGTATTAACAATAAACAAAATGAATTACATAATTTAACAGGTGAAAAATTCACAACTATTGCTCACAGAGGTGCGAGCGGTTATGCGCCGGAACATACATTTGCTGCATATGATAAAAGTCATAATGCAATTGGTGCCTCATATATAGAAATTGATTTACAAATGACTAAAGATGGACACCTTGTTGCGATGCACGATGAAACTGTTGATAGAACTACAAATGGCACAGGTAGAGTCGACCAGTATACACTTGAAGAACTGAAACAACTAGATGCAGGAAGCACATTTAATGCAAATAACCCTCAATATGCAAACTCTAATTATGAAGGCCTTCAAGTGCCGACATTAGATGAAATTTTACAGCGTTATGGTTCAGACGCAAACTATTATATTGAAACAAAATCCCCTGATGTATATCCAGGCATGGAAGAAAAACTTTTAAATACTTTAAATAAACATAATATGTTAAGTAGCGAATCACTTAACAATGGTCATGTATTGCTTCAGTCCTTTTCACACGAAAGCTTACTAAAATTAAAAAATCTTAACGCTAACATCCCTCTTATACACTTATTAGACAAAGGCGAACTGCCTCAGATGTCACAACAAGATTTTAACGCTATTAAGCAATATGCAGTAGGTGTGGGACCAGATCATACAGACTTAACAAAGCAGAATGTGCACAATTTAAGAAAAGCTGGCCTTCTGGTACATCCATTCACTGTTAATGAAGAAGCGGATATGAAGCGTTTAAATGAATATGGTGTCGATGGAGTCTTTACAAATTATCCTGATTTATATATGCAAGTTATTGCTGAAAATGAGTCTAATACAAATAAAATAAATTAGTAGCACCTAAAAATAAATATGATTTCGACAGTAAAAAGCCCCCATTCATTTATTGAATGGGGGCTTTAAATATTTAAGATTAAGTATTATGCATTGTTACTTTATTATAAATTATGCCCAACCACGATAACGTGCAGCTTCAGCAGTACGTTTAATACCAACAATATATGCTGCTAATCGCATGTCGATTTTTCTATTTTGTGATAATTCATAAATTGTATCAAAAGCAGTTATAAGTTTTTCACGTAATTTAGTGTTCACTTCTTCTTCAGACCAATAATAACCTTGATTATTTTGTACCCATTCGAAGTATGAAACTGTTACGCCACCGGCACTTGCTAATACATCTGGCACAAGTAATTTACCGCGTTCAGTTAAGATACGAGTACCTTCTGGTGTAGTTGGGCCATTAGCAGCCTCAACCACGATATCAGCTTTAACATCGCCAGCGTTATCTCCTGTGATTTGATTTGCAATCGCTGCTGGAATCAGTACATCACAATCAATTTCAAACAATTCTTTATTTGAAATCGTTTCTTCAAATAAGTTTGTTACAGTACCAAAGCTATCTCTTCTGTCTAGTAAATAGTCGATATCTAAGCCTTCTGGATCATGTAATGCTCCATAAGCGTCTGAGATACCTACAATTTTTGCTCCCATGTCGTACAAGAATTTTGCTAAGAAACTTCCAGCGTTTCCAAACCCTTGGATTACCATTCGAGCACCTTTTAAGTCTAGTCCTCTTCGTTTTGCAGCTTGTTCAATGGCAATAACTACACCTAATGCTGTTGAACGATCACGGCCTTGAGAACCACCTAAAACAATTGGCTTACCAGTAATGAAGCCTGGTGAATTGAATTTATCTAATGAACTGTATTCATCCATCATCCATGCCATAATTTGAGAGTTGGTAAATACATCTGGTGCTGGAATATCTTTAGTTGGTCCTACGAATTGAGAAATTGAGCGCACATACCCACGAGATAGACGTTCTACTTCATGAATACTCATTTGTCTTGGATCACAAATGATACCACCTTTACCGCCACCGTATGGTAAATCCACTATGCCACATTTCAATGTCATCCACATTGATAAGGCTTTAACCTCTTCTTCATCCACATCTGGGTGGAAACGGACTCCACCTTTAGTTGGTCCAACAGCATCATTATGCTGTGCACGATAACCTGTATAAGTTTGGACAGTACCATCATCCATACGGACAGGTATTCGAACTTCAAGGAATCTTAATGGTTCCTTGACTAAATCATACATGCCTTCGTCAAATCCCAGTTTATGCAATGCTTCTTTAATAATTTGTTGCGTCGAAGTAACTAAATTATTATTCTCAGTCATGATTCATTTCGCCTCTTTTTCGTAACTAATGATTTCGCTTTCATGATAATTGTAACATAACATTTTGCTTTTTAAAGAGTTTTCAAAACTTATATTTCGTAACTTTAAATTTACTCAAAAACGCTTCTAACTTTATCTAATGCAAAGTCTAATTCTTCTTTTGAAATGATAAGCGGTGGAGCAAAACGAATGACAGTATCATGCGTTTCTTTACATAATAATCCCTTTTCTTTAAGCGCTTCACAGTAAGGTCTTGCGTTCTCATTTAATTCAATTCCTATAAATAGCCCACGACCGCGAACTTCTTTAATAGCCGGGTGATCTATTTTCTCTAACTCAGATTTGAAATACTCGCCCAATTCTAATGAACGACCTGGTAAATCTTCATCAATAATTACATCTAATGCAGCATTTGAAACTGCACATGCTAATGGATTACCGCCAAATGTTGAACCATGAGATCCAGGTGTAAACACACCTAATACTTCTTCATCTGCTAACACGACTGAAATTGGTAATACGCCCCCGCCTAATGCTTTACCTAAAATATATACATCAGGTTTAACGTCATCCCAATCTGTAGCAAATAATTTACCTGAACGGCCTAGGCCAGCTTGAATTTCATCAGCAATAAACAATACGTTATGTTCATCACATAGAGCTCTAATCTCTTTTAAATAACCCTCAGGTGGTACATTAATGCCAGCTTCACCTTGTATTGGTTCAATTAAAATTGCTGCAGTATTCTCATTGATAGCAGCTTTAACAGCTTCGATATCACCAAAATCAACTTTGTTAAACCCTTCTAATAATGGACCATATCCACGTTGGTATTCAGGCTCAGATGATAATGATACTGGTGCCATTGTACGGCCATGGAAATTACCGTTGAATGCAATGATTTCTGCCTTGTCTGGTTGAATATTTTTCACATCATATGCCCAACGACGTGCCGCTTTTAATGCCGTTTCAACTGCTTCAGCACCTGTATTCATTGGTAAAGCTTTTTCTTTACCAGAAAGTTTACTGATTTTCTCATACCATTCACCCAAGTTATCACTGTGGAATGCACGTGAAACTAAAGTAACTTTATCGGCTTGGTCTTTTAATGCTTGAATAATCTTTGGATGTCTGTGACCTTGGTTTACAGCTGAATACGCAGATAGCATATCCATATATTTGTTACCTTCAGGATCCTTTACCCAAACGCCTTCTGCTTCTGAAATGACGATTGGAAGTGGCACATAGTTATGTGCTCCGTAATGGTTTGTTGTTTCTATGATTTCTTTTGATCTTGACATGATATCTCCCCTTTGAAAATATTTAAGAGTTTTTAACTCTAAACGATACTCTTTCATAGCATAACGTATTTAGAGTTTAACTGAAACCATTTTTTAAAACTACGCAAAGAATGTGACATATAAGCTGATATATCAATATAAATCAACATTTATGCATAAATCAAAGTAGCACTATTTTCCTGTAAGCCCTTACATATATAATGACATAATTACCTACATTTGCACAAGATAATTTCAATCAATTTTAAAGATAAAATATAACTTATTAATTTTACGTAAATTTGTATATTCAATCATGGTTTAATACATTTTAACGGCTATAATATTAATAAATATACACTTATATTTACTCCCCTAAAAATAAAATTATAGTTCAATAGAATATCGTACAATAATAATCGCTTTAACACCCCCATTTTTCAATTATAAATAATATATCAATATTTAACTGATTTTATTTCCATATTCTTAAATAAAATGTACAAATTTTAGTCGTTAAATTACAAAGAAAAAAGATAGTATAGTTATCACAAAATATCGGAAATTTTGCAATAATACACTATCTTCAACAATCAAAGCTTATTTTTCATCTTTTTTTGGGAGTGGATAAAATCCTTTATTAAATTGTTCCCATAATTTAGGTGGTAGGTGATGTTTGTCCTTTCTATCTGGATCGAAATGAGAAATAATTTTACTCTCTTCATCATTTTTAATTTTACTAACAAAATTATGGTCTAAAAGAATTTCTCTACCTAAAGCAATAAGCTCTACATGAGTTGAGTCAATAGCTTCAATTGCTTGTTCTGCAGTGAATATTGAACCAATACCCACAAGCGGCATGCGACCATTTATCCAATGTAATATTAATTTAATACGTTCTTGACCTTTATATTGCCCTTCTCGTGTTTTCGAATGTATATCCATCAATGAAACGTGTAAATAGTCTAACGGTTTTTCTATTAAATGTTTTACTAATGTTTCTGTTATTTCCATTCTTATACCTGGAGTTTCTGCTTCTTCAGGTGAGAATCTATAACCAACGATAAAATCTTTGTTTCCATGTTTTTTAACTGTTTCTGTTACTTCATCCACGACTTTAGATGCAAATTTCATACGATTTTCGCCCCATTCATCGTTTCGACGATTATAGTAAGGCGAAATGAATTGATGTATTAAATAATGGTTTGCACCATGAATTTCTACACCATCGAAACCAGCTTCAATAACTCTTCTAGTCGCGTCACCGAACGCTTTAATTGTTTGATTTATTTCTTTGGTAGTAATCTCACGAGCGTGATGTTCTTCCTTTTCACCAAAGCTTTTCAAAGAGATTGGACTTGGTGCTGCAACGTCTCCATTAGGAGTCAAATTAGGTAATGCTTGAGCGCCACCATGATGGATTTGAACAATAGCTTTTGCACCATTCTTCTTCATTGCTTGCGCTAAACGTTTCAACCCTTCCAAGTTTAAATCATGTGCTACAGAAGGCTGTCCAGGAAATGCCTTGCCTAAATCTGTTACGTTACTAGCAGCAGAAATAGCTAGTCCTACATCTTTTGAACGTTGTTCCATATATATTATTTCTTCGTTTGAAATAGACCCATCATCATTAGAAGATACATGTGTTAGCGGAGCTAAAACAAATCTATTCTCTAATACAACCTTATTCGGTAATGTGAGCTTTTCAAATAGCGGTTGAAATTTTTTATCCATTATCTTTATTCCTCCTAAATTAAACACCTATCACTTTACATACAAATCAAGTGCTTTTTAATTCTAACTATCATAACCATAAAGTTAAATAAATATGCTCACGCATATATATTGAAATAAAACCTTTGCTTTATATAAATTTAATACAATCACAACTTTGCTAATTAATAAAAAAAGATACTGGCATTCCTTTTAGAAATGTCAGTATCAAGTTAAAGATGATTATTCATCTTTAATCGCGTTTTTGGACTGTTTTATCCAAACCGGCAAGCGTTCTTTAATTGTTTGAAACCCATACTTTTCGGTTTCTTTAATTTCATCTAATACTGACTGTTTTTCCTTCTTACGTTCTTAATTTTTAAAATAGTCATTATCTTTTAAAGAAAGATTCAGTTTACCTTCATCATCAATTGAAATCACTTTCGCTCTTACAATTTGTCCTTCTGATAAAAACTTTTTTAAATTATGGACGTAATCATCCATAATTTCAGATATGTGGATTAATCCTTCAGCATTATCCGGGGTTTCTACAAAAGCGCCATAGGGTTGAATACCAGTCACACGAACTTTAATATGTTGACCTACTGTATAGTGATTATTCAACGTGCTAACCCCTTATTTCGTTTTACTTAACACTATTATAATAGCATAAATTATAAGTTGGCACTAACATTTACATAGAAAAATTTCACGTTTCATTATTTTTTTATAATAATTGAACTAAATAAAAATGCTATACTTCCACGCATAGTATGTATTTCCTCTTATAAATAATTTTTATTAACTTAGACACTTGATTTTATATAAATCTTAATATATAAAGCTTTTAACTCTAGCTTCGAATATTCTAACTTTAAATATCTGCCATGATATAAAAAAAGCAAGTTAAATTGCGCACTCAATTTAACTTACTTATTAAGTGTTTAATTAAACCTGCCTCTATATTTTATATTATGTGTTCAGTTTGATTTAACTAGAACTTCAATAGTGTTAACAATTTATCTCATTATTAGCCATTTCAATTCATTTTTTATTTTTCTTCAATATCAATTGAATCAATTGTTACATCATGTACTGGTTTATCTTGAGGTCCTACCTTCGTATTAGCAATATCTTCTAATGTTGCTTCGCCTTCAATTAATTGACCGAAAACTGTATGTTTCTGATCTAACCAAGGTGTTCCACCTTTTTCACCGTATGCTTTTACAATTGGTTCTGGCCAACCACCGTCAGCTAATTGACCTAGCATTGACTCTGGTACTTCTCTCATTTGAACGATAAAGAATTGTGACCCATTTGTATTTGGACCAGCGTTTGCCATTGATAAAGCTCCGTATAAATTAAACGCTTCAAGAGAGAACTCATCTTCAAACGCTCCGCCATAAATACTTTCGCCACCCATTCCTGTTGCTGTTGGATCTCCGCCTTGTACCATAAAGTCATTAATAACACGATGGAAAGTCACGCCATCATAATAACCATTTTTAGCATGCGTTACAAAATTTTCTACTGTTTTTGGTGCCACATCAGGTAATAACTTGAAAGTCATATCACCTTTATTCGTGTGTAATACCATTTTAATTTCGTTACCATTTATTTCTGTATTTAACTGAGGATAGTTCGTCATTTTTATTCTCCATTTCATGTTAAGATGATATATGTATTCTAACACAAATGAAGGGATGTATTGAATTATGTTATATCGTTTTGCACATAAAACTGGAATTTACGGCGTCACTATAATAGAAGAAGGTGATAATCAAGTCTTAGTTCAAGTTGAACAAGTGCTCAAACACCCAAAGCAAGGCGACTTACATAGCCCAACAGAAACTGAAAACGTATTTTTCCATGAACGAAAAGCATTAAGCTGTTTTGAAAAGCGTTACACAGTTAAATCACGTCTAAAGCCTTTTACTGATGATGAATTACCATACGCAGAATCATTACAAAAAGCTATTACGAACTTAGAACTTAAATTAAAAGAACAAGGTACATTACATGCTAAGAAATCTCTTGATAATTTGCAAGAACTTAAAAAAGATTATGCGATTCAATATAAACAAAATTTTGAATAAAAATACCGCGTTTCTTCTTATTTAAATAAACTTATAATTCAAGCGTTTGTAGGGTTTGCCATGTTTTTCAGAACAGTCTAATTCATGTATAATAACCTTATACTAAATTTAAAGGAGGATAAATAATGAGTTTGTTACATATAGCGGTTCTACTACCGTTAATATTTGCACTCATTATTCCATTTGTATATCGGCTTCATAAACGAATACACTTAGGATGGTTTGTGTTACCTATCCCCGTCGTCTTATTTATATATTTCCTATCACATATTTCTACAACCATGTCAGGAAATACCATTATGAAAAAAGCAGACTGGATGCCTCACTTCGGTATGAATTTCGATTTATACGTAGATGGCTTAGGACTACTTTTCAGTTTGTTAATCACTGGCATTGGTAGTTTGGTTGTTTTATATGCTATAAGTTATTTAAGTCGACAAGAGCAATTAGGGAATTTTTATTGTTATTTACTGCTCTTCATGGGTGCAATGCTTGGTGTTGTTTTATCTGATAACATCATTATCTTATATTTATTTTGGGAGTTAACTTCATTTTCTAGTTTTCTACTCATTTCTTTTTGGCGAGACAAACAGGCTTCGATTTATGGAGCTCAAAAGTCTATGCTTGTCACAGTATTTGGTGGTTTATCGCTTTTAGGGGGCCTCATATTACTCTCAATCGCAGGTGGATCAACAAGCATTCAAGAGCTTATTGGAAATGCATCTACTATCCAAACAAGTCCATTTTTCATTTTATCAATGATTTTTGTACTTGTAGGAGCTATGACGAAATCTGCTCAATTTCCGTTTTACGTTTGGTTACCAGATGCGATGGAAGCACCAACACCAGTCAGCGCTTATTTACATTCGGCTACGATGGTTAAAGCAGGTCTTTATTTAGTAGCTCGTATGACACCTATTTATGCCCTTTCTCAAGGTTGGATTTGGACAGTAACTGCAGTGGGTCTTATCACACTGTTTTGGGCCTCATTAAACGCTACAAAACAACAAGATTTGAAAGGTATTTTGGCATTCTCTACTGTATCTCAACTCGGTATGATTATGTCTATGCTGGGTATTGGTGCTGTTAGTTATCATTTCGAAGGAGCTGAAAGTCAACTTTATGTTGCGGGGTTCACTGCTGCTGTATTCCACCTTATAAACCATGCTACATTTAAAGGTGCATTGTTTATGATAACTGGTGCTGTAGACCATACTACTGGCACACGTAATGTGAAAAAGCTTGGCGGTTTACTCACAATTATGCCAATATCTTTTACAATCACGATTATTACATCACTCAGTATGGCAGGTGTACCTCCATTTAATGGCTTCCTTTCTAAAGAAAAATTCTTAAAGAGTATGATTGAAGTTACAAACGTAAACTTGTTTAGTTTAAATACGATTGGCTTTTTAATTCCAATCGTAGCGATTATCGGTAGTATATTTACTTTTGTATACTCGGTAAGGTTTATTGGACAAATCTTCTTAGGTAGCCATAAAGAAGATGCTTTACCTAAAAAAGCACATGAAGCATCTTTATTAATGTTGGTTTCACCAGCGATTTTAGCAGTGTTAGTCATAGTCTTTGGGTTCTTCCCTTCTTTATTAACAGGATCAATCATAGACCCTGCCGTAAACTCAATTAGTCAGACTGCTAATACAAATTCATCATTTTATATGTTCCATGGCTTTACGCCTGCATTTTTCTCTACTATAGCAATATATATAGTAGGTGCATTGCTTATTTTTAGTTTTGCGTATTGGGTTCGCTTATTACAAGCACACCCTACAAAACTAACTATCAATTATTGGTATGATAAATTTGGTGCTGAAACTTCAGGTTACTCAAGTCAATTTACAAATGCTTATGTAACTGGCTTTACGCGTAACAACTTAATAATTATCTTTATTTCATTGATTGTAATTGCATTAGCGACATTATTAGTTTCACCATTTAACATTAACTTTAAAGATGTAAGTGAAGTACGACCATTTGAATTAATTATTGTTGTAATAATCATTACAGCAGCATCAATGATAATATTTGCTCACTCAAGACTTTTCAGTATTATCATGGCAAGTGCTGTAGGTTACGCTGTAGCAATATTCTTTATATTCTTTGGCGCCCCAGATTTAGCTTTAACACAATTTGTAGTTGAATCAATTTCTACAGCGTTATTCTTATTGTGCTTCTACCATTTACCAAATTTAAACAGGCACAAAGAAACACGCTCATTTAAAATTACTAATATTATAATTTCAGTTGGCGTAGGTGCCGTGGTAACTGTAATTGGATTAATTGCATATGGAAATAGACACTTTGGATCTATTTCTGAATTTTATAAAGAACACGTTTATGATTTGGCTCATGGTACAAACATGGTAAACGTCATTCTTGTCGATTTCCGTGGTACCGATACTTTATTCGAATCAGCCGTGCTTGGAATAGCAGGTTTAGGTGTCTATACGATGATTAAACTTCGTACAAATGACAAAGGAGGTAAAAATGTTGAAAAGACAAAAGAATAATGTGATTTTTCAATATTCAGCAGTTGTTATCTTCTTTCTCATCGTAATGTTCGGCCTATCTTTATTTCTAGCTGGACATTACACACCAGGTGGCGGTTTCGTTGGTGGCCTATTATTAGCTAGTGCACTTGTTATTATAGTGGTAGCTTTTGATATAAAAACTATGCGAAAAATATACCCTTGGGATTTTAAAAAATTAATAGGTATCGGCCTTTTCTTTTGTATAGCTACACCAATAGCAAGTTGGTTCTATAATAAAAATTTCTTTACTCATGCACCTTTTGAAATACCTTTATTAGTTTTAGATCCAATAGAGATGCATACAGCAACATTCTTTGATTTAGGTGTATTGTGTGCAGTGGTCGGTACCATAATGACAATAATCTTATCGATTGGGGAGGATGAGTAATGGAAATACTAATGATTTTTGTATGTGGTATTCTCACAGCAATGAGTGTCTATCTCATTCTTTCTAAGAGTTTGATACGTATCGTTATCGGGACTACCCTTTTAACACATGCCGCTAACTTATTTTTAATTACAATGGGTGGTTTAAAGAAAGGTGAAGTACCTATTTATGAAAAAGGAATTACATCGTATGTGGATCCATTACCTCAAGCGTTAATTTTAACAGCAATTGTAATTTCATTTTCTGTAACAGCGTTCTTCTTAGTACTTGCATTTAGAAGTTATAAAGAGTTAGGAACAGACAACGTAGAAAGTATGAAAGGAGTGCTAGATAATGATCGAGAGTAACCTCATTATTTCACTACTCATCATCCCAATGTTGACAACTATTGCCCTTGTATTCATTGGTAAGCGCCCTATTATTAAACGATACGTTGCATTAACTGGGACAGCTGTCACATTAATTTTTGCATTTATTAACTTGAACAACGTATTAAAACATGGCGTTACTACATTAGAACTGGGGTCTTGGGAAGCACCCTATAGTATCGTTTTAGTACTCGATCCATTTAGTGCTTTGTTGGTCATCACAAGTTTAATTGTGACTATGTTAATTATTTTATATTCATACCAATCAGTAGGTATTGAGCGTGAAACGTATTATTATTACTTTGCAGTTATGTTCATGCTAATAGGGGTTATTGGTTCATTTATCACTGGTGATATCTTTAACTTGTTCGTATTCTTCGAAGTATTTTTACTGGCTTCTTATATTTTATTAGTTATCGGTGGTACGAAAGTACAGCTAAGTGAAACAATCAAATATGTGCTCGTTAATGTTACTTCTTCTGCCTTCTTTGTAATGGCTGTAGCGGTACTCTATTCTGTAGTCGGCACATTAAACTTAGCCGATATAGGAGCAAAGCTTGGAGATCTCCCAGCTGAAGATAGCGGAATTGTAAACATAATATTCATCATGTTTATCTTTGTGTTTGCAACAAAAGCAGGTGTTTTCCCAATGTATATTTGGTTACCTGGTGCTTACTATGCACCTCCAATTGCAATCATTGCGTTTTTCGGTGCGTTATTAACAAAAGTTGGTGTTTATGCCATTGCCAGAACTTCAAGTCTTTTTATTCATGATGGCTCAAGCTTTGCGTACTATACGATTCTTTTCTTAGCAATACTAACCATCATTTTTGGTTGTGTGGGCGCAGTAAGTTATTTTGATACTAAGCAAATTATTATCTACAATATCATGATTGCTGTCGGTGTTATTTTAGTCGGCGTCGCTATGATGAATCAATCTGGAATGATGGGTGCTATTTACTATACTTTACATGATATGTTAATTAAAGCTGCGCTGTTTTTCTTAATTGGTATTATGTATAAAATTACTAAATCACATGATTTACGTGATTATGGTGGTCTAATTAAAGACTATCCAGTATTAGGCTGGTCATTCTTTATTGCTGCCCTTAGCTTAGCAGGTATTCCGCCACTCAGTGGATTTTATGGCAAATATTATATCGTTCAAGCTACCTTCGAAAAAGGATTTTATTTAAGTGGTATTGTGATACTGCTCTCTAGTCTTGTAGTGCTTTATTCAGTTATTCGCATTTTCCTTAAAGGATTCTTTGGCGAATCTAAAGGATATAAAGTAAATCCTAAATTACAATATAAAGGCATTCTTACAATTGCTATTGTTTCAGTGATAATTTCAGTCATCTTTGGTTTATCTGCTGACTTTTTACATCCTATTATAAAAGAAGCAGCTGAGTCATTTTATAATCCAAGTGTTTATATCGATGGCGTATTGGGGGGAAAATAATATGGCAGTTCAAATATTAGTAAATTTACTTTTATCTTTATTTTGGCTATTTATAACGGGTAGTTATTCTTTAAATAACTTTATTCTAGGCTACTTATTCGCCCTATTATTAGTATACTTAATGCGTAGTATTTTGCCTGGAAGATTTTATATTATTACTGTTTATAAAATAATTAAACTCTTCTCAGTTTTTATTTTAGAACTAATTAAAGCAAATATTGATGTCATACGTATTATAATTAAACCTAATATGAATAACGAACCAGCATTTTTTACTTATAATACAGAGTTGAAAACAGATTGGGAAATTGCTTTGTTATCTAACTTGATTACGCTAACACCTGGAACAGTCGTATTAGGTATTAGCGATGATCGCACAGAAATTTATGTACATTGTATTGATTTTAGTACAAAAGAAGAGGAAGTTGACAGTATTAAATCTTCCCTTGAAAAAGTGGTTAGAGAGGTAGGCGAAAAATAATGGACTACAATATAATTTTGATTATTGCATTAGTCATTGTAGCGTTATCTATGTTAGGTATGCTTGTCCGTGTAATTATAGGTCCTTCTCTTGCTGACCGTGTTGTTGCACTTGACGCAATGGGTATTCAACTTATGGCCATCGTCGCACTATTTAGTGTCTTTTTAGGTACTAAATATTTGATGGTTGTTATCCTATTGATTGGTATTTTAGCCTTCTTAGGTACAGCAGTATTCGCGAAATATATGGATAAAGGTAGGGTGATTGAAAATGATAACGACGATAGTCATTAGCATCGCGCTAATTTTAATTATCCTTGGCTCACTAATCAGTGCACTTGCAGCAATTGGTCTTTTACGTTTAGATGATGTTTATTCAAGAGCTCATGCTGCTGGTAAAGCTGCTACATTAGGTGCTATGTTGCTAATTAGTGGTGTGTTCTTGTTCTTTATAGGCCGTGAAGGATATGTAAGTATGCAGTTGCTTATTGGCATATTATTTATTTTAATCACTGGTCCGCTAGCAAGTCACCTTATCATTAAGTCTGCTTATAATTTAGACACGCCGGCTTCTAAGAAAACAAAACTCGATGAAATTAAAGATGATTTAGGTAACACAAAAATATAATGTATTATTTCGCCCCACTATCTACAAATAGTGGGGCTTTTTTATTGAAAATATTTTTACTATTTTTAAAAATTTCTACTTTTTGTCAAAGTCTTATTTTAATTTGTCTTCTTTTTAAATAAATGGTATATTAAATCGTAACAATTACGCTTTGAATAGGAGGTACCTTCATATGACAACTTGGACAATTATTGGTGGTGGTCTTCAGGCCATCACTATTGCAATGAAATTAAGGTCAAAAGGGTTAAAAGTAGAACAATTAAATATAATTGACCCTAACTCTAACCTCTGTGCACAATTTAATGATTATACTAAAAGAATTGATATGCCTTATCTACGTTCTCCATGCGTACATCATGTACATCCTAATCCATTTCATTTAAAACAGTATGCCAAAAGAATGCAATATGCGCATGGGTCTTATGGACCATATAAACGCCCAAATCGTAACATGTTTATGGATCATACCCATAATATGATACATCATTTCGAATTAAATAAGTGTCATATTAAAAGTTATGCAAAACAAATAACTAAAAAACACAATAAATGGCTGGTGCGATTACAAAATAATGAATGGTTACATACTGATTACTTAATTATTGCTTTTGGTTGTAATCATGATACATATACCCCTCAAATATTTGAGCAAGCACCAGATGTGTCCCATATATTTGATAATGATGTCTCTCATTATTCCCAAACATCACATGTCGTTGGAAGTGGTATCTCAGCAGCACATCTAACTATAAGATTATTAAAGGAAAATAGTAATACTGTCCATCTTTGGATGAATAAAAATATTGCTGTGCATGATTTTGATGCAGACCCAGCTTGGCTAGGGCCTAAAAATATGACATCTTTTCAAGATATTCAGTCATCTAAAAAGAGATTAGATATCATTAAACAAGAACGCCATAAAGGGTCTATGCCAAAAGAACTCGAATTACGGCTCAAAAAAAATGTTAAACAAAAACGACTTATTATTCATATAAATGAGATTTTAGAAGTCCGAGACCACCATATTATTACAGAAAACGACTCTTTGTTTTATGATCATATTCTATTAGCAACTGGATTTAAAAATACTATCATGCAACAACCTATTATTACCCAGCTCATTTCGCATTTTCAAGCGCCTATAACAACTTGTGGGTTACCATGGATTTCTCCAACTTTAGAATGGTTGCCTAACCTTTTTGTTTCAGGAGGACTCGCTGACTTAGAGCTTGGGCCATTTGCACGAAATATAATGGGAGGACGTGAAGCAGCACTTCGTATTTCCCAAGCATATGACAAAATAAAGAGTACGACTAATATAAAAAGAGCGATATAAAGTTAATAATTTAACTTTATATCGCTCTTTTGTTATTGCTTCAGTGGTTTAATCGCAATTGTCCCTCTCATGACACAAATTAATTTATCTGTGTCATCTTTTATATCTATATTCCATACTTGAGTTGTCTTACCTTCATGTATAATGGTCGCAGTTGCATAAATCATGCCCTCAGTCGTTGAACTGATATGATTAGCATTCATTTCTAATCCTAATGGAATATATTGTTCAGTATCAATAATATAGGCTGCCCCCATCGAACAAGCTGTTTCCCCTAATGCTAAGCTAGCACCACCATGTAAATAACCAAATGGTTGTTTCACTTGGTCCGTTACAGGCATTGAGATGACCATCAGGCCATGTGCTTGTTTTTCTATCTTCATACTTAAAGCTTCTAACATATTGGTCATAACTGGCACCTCTTTTTTTAACGTTTGATATTATAATACCATAGCGGCAATCGTGCCAAAAATAATTAATGGTATATTATAAAACACAAAGTTAGGTATACAAGTATCTCTGATGTGGTCATGTTGGCCATCTACATCTAGTCCAGCAGTTGGTCCTAGCGTTGAATCACTTGCTGGTGAACCAGAATCACATAAAGCACTTGCTGTACCAATCAAGGCAATTAAGCCCATTGTACTTAATCCTAATGACTCACCTAATGGTACAAATAATGTCGCAATAATAGGTATTGTCGCAAATGAAGATCCAATGCCCAATGTGACAACTAAACCGATTAAGTACATAACGATAATACTTATAAGTTTATTGTCACCTATAACACCAGTTATATTGTTAACTAATCGTGAAATATCCCCTGTCTCATTCATCACTCCTGCAAATCCATTAGCAGTTAAAATAACAACACCAATAAAGGACATTATTTGTATACCATCAACGAATTGTTTATCTAGTTCAGTCCATTTATACGCTCTTGAAATAAAGAATATAAGAACACCTGCTAATGCACCAAATATCATTGAATCAGTAAGTAATTGAACAAGGAACGTCGCGACAATTGAAACAATTGTCACCCCAAGTATGTAAGGCTTAAGCTCAACTTGTGCTGTATCTTGTACTTTATTTCGTTCAATGTATTTTCTTGGCTTTCTATAATAAAATATACCTGCAATCAAACCTACAATGTATCCTAATGAAGGGATAAGCATTGATTTCCAAATCATTCCCATTTCTATTGGGTGGTCTGCTTTAGAAAAACCGCTTTGAATAATTTGATGATAAATTTGACCGAATCCAAATGGCATCAGTACATAAGGGAAACATAAACCAAATCCTATAATAATTGCTATTTGTCTTCTGTCGACATTAAGTTCGTTAAATAGACTAATTAATGGCGGTATCACAATTGGGATAAATGCAATGTGTACAGGTATTAAATTTTGACTCATTATACTCATTGCTAACAAAGCAACAATAATAATAATTTTCACTTTTACACGTGACATTTTACTATTTTCAGCATGAATACCGTTTATAATTTTATTAACTAAATAATCGGTAATGCCACTGTAAGAAATAAGTGCTGCAAAGCCACCTAATAAGGCATAACTTAGCGCTACTTCAGCACCATCTACAATATTTTTACCAAATACGGTCACAATTTCAGTAACATTCATACCTGAAACCAATCCACCTACGAGTGCACTGACTAATAAACTAACTACTACATTTAATCTACATAAACATAAGATAATCATCAGTAACACTGCTATAACTACTGCATTTATCACAAAACATAACCCCTTTACCACGTTATCGAACTAAAGTAATACGAGATTTATAATATCAATAACAACTTTAATTGTCAATAATTTTTTGAAAATGTATCAATTCCCCACTCGTGCTTTTGACTAATTAGTATTTAAAATTATATCGATTAAGAATTAACAAAAAAATGGAAAACTCTATTAATGAATTCATGAGTTTTCCATTATTACAATAACAAAGATAATTCAACTTCTTTAATATTTACTTGAACGTCCGTAACCATTGTACGATAGTTGAAATTAAATACCCTGTAGGCCCTTTTGGTCCTTTATGCGTATTCGAGCTTATGGTTGCTGGTCCTGCGATATCAAAATGTAGGTGTGGTGTAGTTCCTGCAAAATGATTAATAAAAGTAGCCGCAAACAAAGCTTTTCCATGTCCATTGGTATGGTTCACTAAATCTGCTACATCACTTTTACGTATTAGTGATTGTTCTGTATCTGTCATAGGTAATTCAAAGACATATTCATCTACTAATTTTGCTTTATTTAAAATTTCTTCGAGTTGGTGTTCAGCACTTTGTTTAAATACTGCTGCTTTATCTTCACCTAATGCCGCCACTGCAGCTCCAGTTAAAGTAGCGAAATCTAAAATGATTTGTGGTTGAAATTGATTTGCATAAAACACTGCATCCCCTAGTACTAATCGTCCTTCAGCATCTGTATTTAACACTTCAACAGATTCACCACTTAAAGCTGTATAGACATCATCTGGTTTCATTGCTGCTTCATTTACCATATTTTCAGCTGCTGCTATTACACCTACAATATTAACTTTAAGTTCTAATTTATGAGCGGCTTCAATCATTGCTATGACATTTGCAGACCCGCACATATCATACTTCATCGTTTGCATACCTACTTTAGGTTTTATAGAGTAGCCTCCAGAATCATATGTTATGCCTTTACCTACAAGTGCAATAGGTTCATCATCTGTAGCTCCCCCTTTGTATGTCAGTGTAATCACTCTTGGGCCGTGTTGAGAACCTTTACCGACAGCGTGAATCAAACCAAACCCTTCACTTTGTAATGTCTCGCTATCCTTAATATCAACAGCCACTTTTGTATCTTTAAAATGCTCATCGATAAGATCAGCATAATAGCTAGGCGTTAATATATTAGGAGGTATATTACTGTAATCACGTGCCAAGTTAATCGCTACGCCAATACTTAAACCTATATTGACAGAAGTTAGTAAATCCGTACTTTTAGTATGTATATCTAGTTCTAATTGGTAAGGAGATAGCTTATTCGTTTTGTAACTATCAAATTGATAAGTTGCTTGTTCACTTTGTTGCCCTAGCACTTCTGCAATTGTATCTCTCTTTAGCAATTTAGAATCAAATGATTCAAATAATAACGATGCTTGTGTAACTCTTTCTTTTTTTAAATGTTGAAATAAGTTCCCAAAAACTTTTAAAAACCCACTATAATCTGTAGTTTTTAAATTTCCTAAACCTACTGTAATAAGTTTTACATTTTTATGTTTCAAAGCAAACAAAGTACTAGATACAACACCAATATTTGTATTAATAATTTGATTGCGTTTGAGTTCTTCTAATTTATCATTTATATTTTCATGTTCTACGACTAATTCATTAATTTGATTCAAATGTTCTGGCACACCGACGACTAAAGTTTGGTTGGTAATTTTACTATTAGATTGGATTGTTGCTTGCATTATGCATCCCTCTTTTTTTACTTAATTTAATATTTGGTGATTAAAGCTTTCTTCAAAGCCTTATATGCTATAAATATTTATTATTGATATTTTCAGTTTAATAAAAAGACCCATCTATTACTAGACAGGTCTTTTTAAATACAGAATCACATATTACATGCGCCTGTAGTATTTAATTTATATATTAAAATTTACCTTTTTTAAATGCTAAGCCGACACCGCCAAGTTTATAAACAGCGCGTGTATCGATTACTTTCTTCATAAAGGCAGCTTTTTTACCTTGGATGTCTTTACCGTACACTACACCTACGCCGTCATTAGAACCTAATGAACATACAGTACCACGATCAACATATTCAAATTCTTGAGTTGGTTGACCTTCTAAAATATTTTTAATATTTTTAGCAGTTTGTTCACCTTGTTGCATAGCAATTTGTGCAGTTGTTGGTAATGGACGTTCTTCCCCAGCAGGGATAAATGCAGAAACATCACCGATTACAAAGATATCGTCATATCCTTCGATAGTTAAATCTTGTTTAGTAACGATGCGTCCACGTTTAACACCTTCGAATGATTCTTCCATTAAGTTGCTTCCACGAACACCCGCAGCCCATACAACAGTGTTACCTTCTAATTGTTGTTCTTCGTCATTAACTTTTACTACAAAACCTTTTTCGTTAGCTGCAACGATTGGCGTACCAATTTTGAATTCTACACCTTTGTCTTCTAAGTAACTTACAGCATGGTTAACTAATTCGTCAGAGAACATTGGTAACATTTTGGGAGCAGCTTCAACACAAGTGATTTTAACTTTGCCTTGTTCTACGCCATATTTGTTACATAATTCAGGTATACGGTCAGTTAATTCACCCAAGAATTCTACACCAGTAAATCCTGCACCGCCTACAAGGATTGCTAAATCATTGTCGTCTTTTTGTTTAGAAGATGCATAGTTAGCAAATTTATCTTCGATATGACGAGACAATTTACGAGCAGTTAACACATTTTCAATTTGGAAAGCATGATCTTTCATACCTTTGATACCAAATGTTTCACTTTCAAATCCTAATGATACAACTAAAATATCGAAATCAAAGATTCCAGCATCAGTTTCAACTTTTTTAGCATTACGGTCAATTTTCGTAACCTCTGCTTTAACAAAGTTAACTTTATCTTTATTTACTACACTTTCAACTGGATATAGTAAATCTTCATAGCTAATCGTACCAGCTGAAGCTTCATGTAACCAAGTAGCTTCATAATGGTAATCATTTTTATTAATTAATGTAACCTCAGCCTCATCTGCTGAAATTTGCTTTTGTAATTTTGTAATAGTTTGTAAACCAGCATAACCCGCGCCTAAAACTAATACTTTTTTACGATCTTGAGCCATTTCATTCACCTAAGCTTTCATAATTTTTTTGTTGCGTCAGTCTTTTGTTATACCCTATATGATAACTAGTAATTCACAAAAAAGACATTTTTTACCCAATACTAATTTTATAGTTTTTATAGTGTATTTTCAAGCCGTAACGCACATATTGTTTATTATTTCACATAAACCTATAAAAGACTATAGCTCACCCTTTTTACTATGTGAACTATAGTCTTTAAATTTATTTATATATGCTTAACAATCTTCCGGTGAACCGGCAACTTTTGCTGTTCTAAATGAACTTCCACAACCGCATGACGCAATTGCATTTGGATTGTCAATTTGGAAACCGCCACCCATTAGTGATTGTTTGAAATCAATTTTCGTACCATCTAATACTGGTTTATCATATTTTTCTACGAGTATTTTCAAACCATGAGCTTCTAAAATTTCATCGTTTTCCCCAGGTTCAGCTTCAGCTGACATACCATACGTAAGGCCTGTGCAACCTCCGCCATTCACTTTAACTTTTAAATATCCGTCTGCCATGTCATTTTGTTGCAACATATCTTTTACTTCATATGCTGCTGATTCAGTAATTTCTACTACTGCCATTATAATTACCTCCTAAAACATCCATGTTTCTTCTATATGTGCGTAAATTTTTTGTAATAAGTCATCTGGTGATTCACCTTCAACAATATCACCATTCACTAATGCATACAAGCCACTGGAACACATGCCACAGTTTTGTAAACAACCATATTCTAATACGTCTACTTCTGGATCATTTTCAAGTTGATTATATACATAGTCTCCACCTTTCGCTAAATTCGAAATGCAGAACTCAATTATTGGATTCATAATACACCCTCTCATAAAAAATCAGATAAATAATTATAACAAAAAGTAACTATGAATGACTATATCCTAGCTTATAATTTATATAATTTGAATATTTTCCATTATTATTGAAATATTCATCTTGTTCTCTCTTTATTATAATACATTTCACTGTAAATATTAATCAAACAGATTATTTAATCAACGACTATAACAAGTAAAATTGAGAGAACATTATACTTTTTAATTAAGTGTTTTTAATATCAAACAAGAATGTATCTACTTTATTTGTAGAAGTATACAAAAAGGCTTATAATATGTATAAGTAAGCTGATTATAGAAAATTGGTATATCGATGCAAGACGAAATATGATTTAACCACATTATATTTAATAACTTACATTGACGAGTTGACGATAAAACACATCTCTTTTTATCCAAATACTCAATACAATTTTTACTAGAGGGGTATCACAAATGAAAAACTTAGTCTTATTGGGTGGCGGTTATGGAAATATGCGTATCATGTCACATATTTTACCATCTGCACTTCCAGAAAATTATTCTATTACGTTAATTGATCGTATGCCTTATCACGGTTTGAAACCAGAGTTTTATGAGTTAGCTGCTGGTACTAAATCTGATAAAGATGTTCGTATGAATTTTCCTAATTCTGATCGCATTAATAACGTCTTTGGAGAAATTAATGACATTAATTTAGATGATCAAATCATTTCTGTCGGTAATACTAAAGTAGATTACGATGAATTAGTAATTGGTCTTGGTTGTGAAGACAAATACCATAATGTCCCTGGTGCGGCAGAATATACTCACAGTATACAAACACTTTCTAAATCTAGAGAAACGTTTCACCATTTAAGTGAATTACCAAATGGTGCCAAGGTGGGCATAGTTGGAGCCGGTTTAAGTGGTATCGAATTAGCCAGTGAATTACGTGAAAGTCGTGAAGATTTAAGCATCTTCCTCTATGATAGAGGTGAACGTATTTTACGTGATTTCCCTGAAAAATTAAGTCAGTATATTGAAAATTGGTTCAATAAAAATGACGTAACTGTAGTTCCAAATTCTGATGTAAATCGCGTAGAACCTGGTTGTATCTATAACAATGATGTACCTGAAGAATTAGATTTAATCGTTTGGACAGCTGGTATCCAACCAGTAGAAGTTGTAAGAAACCTTCCTATAGACATTAGTAAAGGGGGCCGTGTGATTTTAAACCAATATCATCAAGTTCCTACATATAAAAATGTCTATGTGGTTGGCGACTGCGCCGACTTACCGCATGCGCCAAGCGCCCAACTCGCTGAAGCACAAGGAGATCAAATTGCAGATGTTATGAAATTGCAATGGCAAGGTAAACCGCTTCCAGAAAAAATGGCTGAAATTAAAGTACAAGGTTTCTTAGGCTCCCTTGGGGATAAAAAAGGGTTTGCTTATATTATGGACCGAACTGTTACAGGTCGTTTAGCTTCTATCTTAAAATCTGGAGTACTTTGGTTATATAAATATCACAATGGTTAATCATCCATTGCGTGCTTGTTAACAAGTGCATCTATACAAAAAAGCGCCCAAGACATTTAACTTTTATGTCTTGGGCGCTTTTTAATAATTTAATATATTATATCACTTTATCTAACTTATTGATGTGATTCCATAAATTTTGTTATGTCTTTTAATTGTACATAGCCATCTGAAACATATTCTTCATTAATGGTAACTAACGGATAGAATAACTCGTCTTCTTGAATACGTTCAATATATTGTTGGTCATGGTCTGTTAAGTTCTCGGTATCTTTTTCAATATCTATATATGTGAATTCAAACTGAACGTCAGGATACTTTCTTTTCAATAATGGTTGTAACCAATCATACGTATTTCGTGCTGTTGGAGCATTTACACAACTGGCACATACAATATCTGCACCATATACAATTACGCTAGCTTTATTCATTTTAACAATCCCCTTTTATATTGATTTATAGATTTTTCCTTACTTTTCTATTATAATAAAAAGATAAGTAGAATATGAAATAATTCACTTGAAAGGAGGCATTTCCATGCCAACTGAAAACGTAACAATGTTTGATCAAGTATCAGAAGTAATAGAAAAACTACGTCCATTCTTACTACGTGATGGCGGTGACTGTTCACTTGTTGATGTAGAAGATGGTATTGTTAAACTCCAATTACATGGTGCTTGTGGTACATGTCCGAGTTCAACTATTACTTTAAAAGCAGGTATTGAACGTGCTTTACATGAAGAAGTACCAGGAGTAATCGAAGTAGAACAAGTATTCTAATTGATATATTTATTATATATAACATCTAAAGATAAAGTTTCTTGCGAACACTTTTTAAATCATCTCTTTATTGTAATTTGAATGGTTAAAAAGTATAGGCAAATTATACGAATTATAAGGTATAATTTGTCTTTTTTATTTATCAATATCTTTAAAGCATTGTAATAGTGTTTAGTAGCATCGCCAAAATATTTAAGATTAAACATGTACATTATATACTATAATATCAATTTACAGATTATTTATACAATAATCTGTACTATTTTCACTTCAACTTGTAGTAAAATTTATCAACTAGCAGTTAATTCAAATAAAAATTCCAAATGTGAGAAAAAAGTAAAACAGTTAGAATGTCTGATTCTAACTGTTTTACTTTTATAAATTTAAGTTTAAGCATATAAAATGCAACTTCTATTCTTCTAAATGTTGCTTTATTCTTTCACTTATATAAACCCAACCTTTCCAACCAATATGAACCGCGTCGCTTACGACGTATGGCTCGTAATCTTTATCAGTCATATCATAGACTTTTCCACCATGAGCTATAATAGTCTCGTTTATTTTCTTATATACGTTTTGTCGTCTATTTTTATCGATACCAATATAGTCATACCATTTCCCATTAGATGGCAAATTAATATATTCAACATCAGCTCCTGCTTCATACAGTGTATCTACTAACAATGCCAAATCATTAAATTCAGGTGAATCAATGTTGAATTCATAATCTCTGTTAATTTTACGTTTATGATTTTTAATTAAATCCCAATATTCATCTTTAATGCCATATTTGTTCGTTTGAGTTCGTGCTTCTCCATAATTTTCAGCTTTCATTTGAACAGATTTCCATGATTCTCCATTTCGTTTTATAGGTGCAACACGCATTAATTCTGAAGTCATAAGAGGACAAATACTTTTAATGGCTTCAATTTTTTTCAATTGTTTTGCTTTAAATGAAGTTACAAATGACCCTTCAATGTTTTCTGGTTGTTGTGCTATTTTTTCTAAGTATGCTCTGTTTTCAACATCTTTAAATTGTAATAACCGTTTAGCAAAACGCTTTTTAAGTCGCGGGCTTAAGTCTTTTTGCCCAAATAGTTGATTTAACTGCGCTTTAGAAATACGAGCTTTAAAATTTTCTGCAGTTAAACCGTTATTTGTAAACCATTGTGGCGACACAATAAATGCCATCTTTTTACCTTTTAGATTGTTATATTGCGACCCTATTTCGACTGCGTTCACTAAATCTGTTGAACCGCCAGTTCCGATTAAAAAGGGCTTTTTAGAAATTGCTTCATGATTCAATAATAATGCTGGATTAAAAGGATCACCTTTCCCAAGTTCACTCGAACCATAAATAGGATAATAACTATTAGTTTGATACATTTTATCTTGTATTATTGTTCCTTTTAAAACTTGTTCTGACAACGATATGCGCTGTGTTTCTAAAGTTTTTGTACTGATTAAACCAGTTAACCAACTTGCTGGTATTGCTAAGAAAGCGCCAAATAATATAAGACTCGCAATGATAGGTATAAATGGTTTTAACTTCATTTTAATTCTTCTAATACTGCTATTATTTTATTAGGTGTTTCCCATTCTTCTCTATCAAAGTCCATAATTGAAACATCAATACCTAATTTATTTTGTATTTCTAATAACAGTCCTACAGTTTGGAATGAATCTATAATCCCTTCTTCAAATAATGCTACGTCTGGATTTTCTTTAACGATGTTATTTTCAGTTACCTCTGTTAACAAATCTAATACTTTTGTTCTAAATTCCATTATAATTCCTCCTTTTTAAAATAGTTTTCCAGAAAATATTAGAAAACCAAATGTTGTAAAATGAAATGTTATGATAATACTTAATGCCGTAGTAAATTTATTTTGCCATCGAGATGGATAGTGTTTTCTCCATTTCTCGTAATATCCATAACTAATAAAAAGTACAGCATGATATAAACCATATAATATGTAATGAATTTCAATCCCATGCCAGATTCCCATAATTAAAAAATTAAGTAAAAAAGCAATATTGGACATCATAAATTGACTTTTAAATAACTTTTTTTTAGACATAAAAAACAGCGATCTCATATAGATACAATCCCTAAACCAAAATGACAACGACATATGCCATCTATTCCAGAAATCCTTAATATTTTTAGCTTTAAACGGTTGCTTAAAGTTTTGAGGAGTCTGTATACCATATAAATAACTAAACGCTATTGCGAACAATGAATAACCAGCAAAATCAAAAAATAAATATAAACTGTAAGCATACATGTATAACCATTTTGCGGTAAAAGTAGTAAATGACTGCATCAACGGATTAATTGCGAACGTTTGAATAAGATAAGCAACAATATATTTATACAGAAAGCCTAACATGATAAAATGAATTGCTTTAGCCAATAATTCTCGATACTCATCACTACTTGGAGCTTTTTTCTCGTCTTTAACAAACCGCTTATACCGATCGATAGGACCTGAAGAAATAGTTGGGAAGAACGTAATAAATTGAACTACTTTCCACATCTGAATTGATTTAATTGAACCATCTCGTATTTCCATTAATAATTGCACACTTTTAAAAGTGGTATAAGAAACTCCTAAAAATCCTATAAATTCAATCACTTTGCTTTCATGAAAATTAAATTGATCTATGCCAAACCAAGAGCTTTGCATCAGCTTGACAACAATCAAAGGCATTATAGCTAATACAATTACGATAAAAAACTTTACGAATGAATTGTTTTTAGCTCGTGTTTTCCAATAACACATAATGATAGCGACTTGCCAAACTAGATATAATACAAAGTTAATAACTTGAATACTTAAATAAGGTTGTCCAAATAAATGATGGGTGTCAGATGAGAAAATTAAGACTATCATAAATGTAGTACTTAGTGCGTTATATATACGACTACGTTGTCCTATCAAACCAAGTGTAATAACTGGTATTAGTATCACAAACGTAATGAGGAAAAACATAAATGTACCATATGGAATCATAATAGAATTTCCTTAGCAATCTTTTTTCTATCCAATTTTCCATTTATCGTTAATGGTAAATTGGTTTTTAATATAATTTTTCTTGGTATCATATATTCTGGTATATTTTGTTTTAACTCTGATTTTATATCTCGACTAACCGCTTGTGCATCAATAGCTTGATTATTATTTTGAATTGAAACGACCGCGTGTAAATAAATAACTTTATTCTCTTTATATATCGGCACCACGATTGCTTCTTTTACGTATGAGACCTGCCGTAATTGGAATTCTATCTCTTCTAATTCCATACGATAACCGTTTAATTTAATTTGAAAATCCATACGTCCGTGTATAAACCATAAATTATTTCGTAATTCAGCCTTATCGCCTGTATAGTAACTCTTTTGATTATTCGCTATTTTAAAAACAGAGCTTGAACGTTTATCATCTTTTACATAACCTTCACTCACACATTTACCTGAAATTATAAGTTCCCCTTCATCTGTTAATGATAAAGACGTCCCCATTCTTGGTTTCCCAATTGGTAATGGGTTATATTGCGCAACCACCTCATCAGTTATCAAAATGCTTGTCACAGCTACAGTTGTTTCTGTCGGTCCATATGTATTGTATATAAACGCAGATGGAAATTTCTGCAGTAATGCTTTTGCCGTGCTATGTGTAAAAATTTCACCACAAAAGAAAAATTCTTTTAAACTCGTATAGTCAGCTTCTGACAAATCGGGTATCATTAAACACATTTCCATAAATGAAGGTGTCGATACCCATACATTTATTTCTGATTGGGTTAACATGTCATTTAATAACTTAGGCTTTTTAATCATTTCTTTATCTACTAAATTCAATGTCCCGCCAGTTGTTAAACACGGATATATCGCCATTACAGATAAATCAAAAGAAAATGGTGCTTGATTTAACCATTGTTGTTGGCGTCCTAACTTATTAAGATGAATTATCCATTGCGTAAATTCATTTAAACTTTCATAGTTAATTTGAACACCTTTGGGTTCCCCTGTAGAACCTGAAGTAAATATCGTATAAGCGATATCACTGTTAGTTATTTTAGAATCAAAAGGCTCCGTATCTTGTACGTTAGTAATCATATCTACATCTATCAATTGTATATTGAATGCTTCTAGTTCCTCTTCAGTAGTGTTGAACATGTATTGGCCGTCTATTTTATCGATAATAGTTTGTAAACGATCATGAGGTATCGATGTATCAATTGGGACGTAACCACAGCCTACTTTCATACTTGCAAACATGCCCACAATCATAAATGGAGACATATGACCATATAAAACAAGCGGTTTACTTTCATTTTTAATCATTCTAGCAAGCACATTTGAATAATGATTTAATTCAAAATACGTTAAAACTTCATCATTATGTTGAATTGCTCTATAATCAGGATACTTTTTTGCATTTTCTTTTAGTGAATGAATAATATCTTTCATGGTTCCTTCTCCTCAATTAAAATTCATTATAAATAAAATTATTATGTGTATCACCAGTTCCATAAATTAAATATAATAATATAAAAATCATCAGATATAGCAT
>Ga0079226_10000069_pt1 | contig 59577 bp, 56 predicted proteins | sample Poulit2014_FD_76345 | JGI IMG/M metagenome (GOLD analysis project Ga0079226, IMG submission 76345) | Agricultural soil microbial communities from Georgia to study Nitrogen management - Poultry litter 2014 | ecosystem: Environmental > Terrestrial > Soil > Agricultural land | place: USA: Georgia...
ATCTTACTTAAAGTAGTTCTTGATGTTGAGAGGACTTTATATTGTAAGAGTGAGAAATAACTTTCCCAATCAATAAATGTATTTGTTTTCAGATAAAAAGAATTTAATTCATTATTCATTGATAGGGGAAGTGCACTCGTCACTTTTTCTGTTATACCATTTTCTAAAATTTCTCGTCTAATACTAGTGGCGCTTGAAATATTTGAATTAATCTTAGTATCATGATAGTTATTATCAATTCTTTTTAATGTATATAGATCGATATTATATTGATTGTTTAAAATTTCTTTTACATAACTGAAACCAAGTATATTATTAGGTTGTAAAACATTTAAATTAAATCCTATTTTATCATAAGCTAAGTTATGTGCATCAGGATATGAAAGACCTTTTGTTAATTCTTTCTTTAAAATATTATTAAACTCATGTTTATTTTCGTTAAAATTATGATAAGTATTTAAAAAATCATCAATAATTCCTGATTCACTGCCAAAACACAATGAAGAGATTTTAAGTGCATTTAAAGCCTTTATAGCGCCATGAGAGAATAACTCGCTACTTTGCACAGAATAAGCGTAAGGAAGCTCTAAAACGATATCTACACCTGATTCAAGCGCTGCTTTTGTTCGAGAAAATTTATCAACAAGAGCTGGTTCACCTCTTTGTAGAAAAGAGCCGCTCATGACAGCAATTAAACAGTCTGATTCACTCATTTTTTTGGCTTCCTTCAAATGATAAACATGACCATTATGAAACGGATTATATTCAACAACCAAACCACAAGCTTTCATATATTCAACTCCTAATGTATAATGTATTTATAATTGTAACAAATGTAATTAAGGAAACTCAATCTAATTTATTCAAAAGGGTTGACAAAATCACTATTTCCTTTTAAAATTACTCATGTTGCCTAGAGGTGATTAACTTGAAATTTACGTTGAATCAAATTTATGAAGACGCATCACACGGTCCTTTTCATTTCGAAGAAACAATAGATGTTTCAGATATTCCTTCAATGATTGAAAGTGATATAAGAGAAATATCGACAGTTAAAGTAAAAGGGATATGTACAGTGGATAAAGATGAAATAATCTTTAACTATTCAATAAAAGGTGAAATTATTTTACCTTGTGCCCGAACTTTAGTTGATGTACCATATCAATTAGATGTTAACTTAACTGAGGTATTTACAACAGATTTAACTGTGCCATCAGATAACGAAGAAGAAATACATCCTGTTACTGGTGAAGTAGTAGATTTAGGGCCTTATATTAAACAAGAAATCATCTTAAACATTCCTTTTAGAGTGTTTTCAGATGAAGAGATTATTGAAGAAGGAAAAGGATGGACTTATTTTACAGAAGATGAAAAAGAAGAATCTGATTCTGATAAAATAGATCCAAGATTAGAAAAACTACAGATTTTATTAAATAAAGAGGATAAAACGAAGTAGTCATTTTAGAGAAATTGTAAGGGAGGTGTACGATATGGCAGTTCCAAAAAGAAGAAAGTCAAAAAAAGTTACAAGACAAGGTCGTACTCATAAAAAAATTACTGCTCCAGGACTAGTTGAATGTTCAAATTGTGGAGAATATACTAAACCGCACCACGTATGTAAATCATGTGGTCAGTACGATGGTAAAGAAGTAGTAGAACAGTAAGATTATTTTATAAAGCAGATATTAGGATCATCCTAATATCTGCTTTTTTATAAATATTGAATATTTTCATACATATAAATAAAGAGGTGATTTATTGTGGAAAAAGAAGTTGAATATATTTATGACTCAAGGGGATTTGGAACGTTATTTATTAATCGGCCAACTAAAAAAAATGCGATATCAGCTAATGTGGCTAAACAACTAAATAAATTAATTGAAGAAATAGACATTGAAAAAATTAATTTTCTAGTCATTAATAGTGCTAAAAGTAATGTATTCTGTGCAGGTGGAGATTTAAATGAATTACATGATGAATTAACAGAAGATGAAGCTTATGAGGATTTAAAAACAATGAAAAACTTTTTATTTAAATTAGCGACATTTCCTCTTCCAACGATAGGTCTATTACATGGTATTGCTCTTGGTGGCGGTTGTGAATTAGCTACTGCTTGTGACTTTAGAATTGCTAAAGAAGGTACACGTTTTGGTTTTGTACAAACAAATTTAGGTATTTTACCAGGGTGGGGTGGAGGTGCTTTGCTTTATGAAAAAGTATCCCCAAGCTTTGCATATAATTGGTTAATTGAAGCGGAAATGTATGATGCTAGGTATTTAGAAAAGAAAGGCTGGATTAACAAAATTGTTCCTGAAGATAAATGGGATGAAAATGAAATATTAAAAACTTACCTAAAAAAATCGCATGGACAAATGCTTCATCTTAAAAGTCAATATTTAGAAAATATTAATCAAGAAAAAATATATGCGAATATGGATTTAGAATCAAGACGAAGTGCAAATTTATGGGAGTCTGAAGAACATAAATCTGCAGTTACTGCATTTTTAAATAAAACAAAAAAAAGAAGCGTTTAAATGCTTCTTTTTTTGTTTTATTTTAAACTTGTTGAACACCTTTAGGCATCCAAATGTAAGGGTTCTCACCTAAGTCCCGCTCCATGTTATATGATGCTTTTTCAAAGCCCATATGTTTCCAAAAACCGTGCGAATCGATAAATGGATTAGTTTTTATAGGTAATTGATACTGTTTAGCATAGTCTACTAATAGACGTGCGTAATTGTTACCACGATGTTCTGGCAATACTTCAAGTTTCCATAAAACTAAGTAATCTTGCGGTGGATCAAAGTAATGATCGAATTTAGCAGAGCGTTTATATAAACTCATGCGAGCGACTAAAGTGCTACCAAAATAAATGCCATAAAAAGGTGATTCACTATCATTTTCAACAAGATTATTTTCTAAGTCTTCAAGCATAGATAGTTCTTGCAGTCCATATTCTTGGAAACTTTTAAAGTCTTCTAACGTTTTATAATTTATTAATAGTCTTTCTACTTTAACATTAGACATAGAAATCTATCCTTTCCCAATATATTATTTCACTCTGTATATATTTACATTATAGTATAAACTAGACTAGAATGAAATAAGAGACTAAACTAATCTTGAATATTAAAGAAGCTAGGTGAGCAATTTGAAAATCTCAATAATTGGGGCAGGATCAGTTGGACTATTATATGGTTATTATTTAGCTGATAATCATGAAATTACTTACTATGTTAGAAATAAAGAACAAATGAAAAAAATAAATAAATTAGGTATTAATATAAAAGGATTATCAAATAATAAATCTGTTAAAGTAGAGCAGATTGAAAATTATCAAAAAAGTGATTTAATGATTATTGCTTTAAAACAACCTGAATTAATAAAGTTGTTAAAAAAACAACCGCTATTTTTTAAACAACAACCCGTGCTTTTTTTACAAAATGGTCTAGGTCATCTTGAATATATTGATAAATTAAACATAGATGCGATAATTGCTACAGTCGAACATGGATCTTATAAAGAAGATCATCATATGGTGGGTCATCTAGGTAAAGGTATCACTAAAATAGCTATCTATTCTGAACAAACAAGACAACTTAAACAGATAATTGATAATCTACAACATAAATCTTTAAATTTTAATTATTATCAAAATTGGAAAGATATTACTTATGAAAAGCTTGTAGTTAATAGTGTAATTAATCCTTTAACAGCACTTTTTGATGTCCCAAATGGGGAACTGCTCAAGAATAAAGAATTAAAAAGACTAAGTAAATTATTATGTAGAGAATCTTCAACTATTTTAAACTTGGATTTTCAGAGTCAGTGGGAAAATATCAAAAGAGTTTGTACTCAAACAAGCCAAAACACTTCATCAATGAGAGCTGACATAATCAATCAGCGCGAAACAGAAATTGAAGCAATTGTAGGCTATCTTATAAAACAAACAGACTATAACGCACCTCATTTAAATTTTATTTATACAAGTATTAAAGCATTAGAGGAAAGAGGAAGTAGGAATGAATAGTACAATTATAGGATTACTTAAAAGCGCTTTTTACTTAATACCTTTTATAATAACATATCTAATTTTTAAATATGAATATCGAAAAAATCAAAATAAAAAAATCTCGCTACAAAAATCAGTCAATTATTCGACTGTTATTTATTTAATGGGTGTACTTTATTTGTTTAATGAAATGTTTGGAAGCTTTTTTATTGGTTATCTTTTAATTACATTTTTAATTGTATTATCAATTATTTTAGTTATGCAAATGAAAAACAATAATGAAGTAATCTTAATAAAAGGGTTAAAAAGATTATGGAAAATTTCTTTTTTAGTATTTTTAGGTGCTTATGTAATATTGTTATTTAGTAAATTAACAATGTTTATTTACCAAGCATATCTTTTGTAATCAGAATGTATGAAATGAATAAGAATATAAAGTACAATACATATTACACAATACATAAAAAAGGAGCATGATCGATGAAAATCGACCCAATCCATTTAAAATATAATAGATTTATCCGAGATTATCGTCAACAAACAGATCAAATGAAAGCATATTTTGAATATAACCCATTTAGTAGTTTTGAAAAGCGCTTAGATTATCTAGATAAAAACGAATATCAGCGAAAAGAACTGGTTGAAGTTTTACTGGAAATGAATAAAAACTGGGGAGCTGATACAGCAGTACATCAGAATATTAAGCGACTAGAATCAAAAAATTCTGTTGTAGTAATTGGCGGACAACAAGCTGGTTTACTTACGGGACCTTTATATTCAATCAATAAAATTATTTCGATTATTAAACTAGCAAAACAAGAAGAAGAAAAATTAAAGCGCCCTGTTGTGCCTGTTTTTTGGATTGCAGGGGAAGACCATGATTTTGATGAAATTAATCATGTAAATATTAAAACAGAAACAGGTCTTAAAAAACATACTGTTCAACAAATTCCAGAATTTAAACAATCAATTAGTGAAATAAATATTGATTCAAAAAAAGCTGGAAAATGGTTAGCAGACATCTATTTAGAGTTAAATGAATCATATTATTCTAAAGTAGTTTATCAAGACCTTTTAGATATGTTAAAGCAATCTAAAACATATGTTGATTTCTTTGCGAAATTAATTAATAAATTATTTGAAAATACAGGCCTTGTTTTAGTAGATTCAGGGAATCGATTATTAAGAAAATTAGAGACCAAATATTTTATGACTTTAATTGAAAATCAAGAGTTAATTGCAAAAAGTGTTTTTGAATCGTTACGTTCTTTACATGAAAATAATTACTCGATATCTTTGGATGCTGATAAAGATGATGGTCATTTATTTTTCCATGATAATCATGGTGAACGAATTTTATTAAAGAAAACTAACAGTGACTTGTGGGAAGGAAAAAATCAAGAGATTAATTTGTCAACAGCTGAACTTGTTGAAATCGCAAAACATTCGCCCCATAGGTTAAGCAACAATGTTGTAACAAGACCTTTAATGCAAGAATGGTTATTTCCTACATTAGCATTTGTAGGAGGATATGGAGAAATTAGTTATTGGGCCAGCTTAAAGGGAGCATTTAAAGAAGTAGGTTTAGAAATGCCGCCTGTTGTGCCAAGGTACTCAATTACTTATATTCCTCAAACACTTGATAAAATATTGGAAAAAAATAATATTAATTTGACGGAAGCGATTAATCAAGGAGTTAACCATTTAAAACTGAATTGGTTAAGTAATCAAACAAATGCTCCAATTGAATTATTAGTCAGAGAAATGAATAAAAGTATCAAAGAATTGCATTTACCACTCCAAGAAGTGGCAGCTGATTTAGGTGAGGATTTAAAACAGTTAGCTGAAACGAATCTAAATAAGATTTATGAGACTACTGAATTCTTAGAAAAAAGATTATTAAGAGAGATAAACCATAAATATAAAAAACAGATTGACGAATATGATTTAATAACAAGTTATTTATATCCTGATAACGGACTTCAAGAAAGAGTGTTTAATCCACTGCTTTTTATAAATGATAACGGCTTTGAAATCATAAAAGAAATAATTAACTTACCATTTACATTTGAAGAAGATCATTATCTTGTGAGACTTTAAAAACAGCCCAAATATAAGGGCTGTTTTTTTTGCTTAAATGAAGTCATTTGTCCTAAAAAACAAAAAGCAGAACACTTGCTCGCACCTTTATTATCAATAGTTTGAGGTATTAAAATAAAAAATAAATTAATAGAAATTCAGTGGTGAATTGTGGTGAATTGTGGTAAGATATTTTTAGGAAGTGGTGAGAAGAATGTTTATGGGTGAATATGAACATAATTTAGATGCTAAGGGGCGAGTCATTGTTCCAGCAAAATTTAGAGAAGACTTGGGGGAAAAGTTTGTAATTACTCGAGGTCTTGATAAGTGTTTATTTGCATACCCTTTAGAAGAATGGAAAATTCTTGAAGAAAAGTTAAAGAAACTTCCATTAACTAAAAAAGATGCTCGTGCCTTTACTCGTTTTTTCTTTTCAGGAGCAGTAGAATGTGAAATAGATAAACAAGGTCGAGTAAATCTACCACAACCACTAAGAACATATTCACAATTGGAAAAAGAATGTGTCATCATAGGTGTTTCTGAACGAATTGAATTATGGTCTAAGGAATTATGGGATAATTACTTCTTAGATTCAGAAGAATCATTTAGTGATATCGCAGAAAATTTATTAGATTTTGATATTTAAAATGTTTTATAAAGAAAAGGTGAGTATATGTTTCAACATGAGAGTGTTTTAAAAACTGAATTAGTAAATAGTATTAATGTAAAGCCAAATGGTACGTATATTGATTGTACTTTAGGTGGAGCAGGTCATGCAAAAGAAATAGTTAATCAGTTAAATGATGACGGTATGCTCATTGGTTTTGATCAAGATAAAATAGCATTAACAGAAGCTAAAAGAAATTTAAAAGATACACCGGGACAAAAATTGTTAATACATGCTAACTTTAGTCAATTAAAAGAAAAACTACTAGAAAATAATATTAACCATGTAGATGGTATCATTTATGATTTAGGTGTTTCTTCTCCGCAATTAGATGATGGTAGCCGTGGTTTTAGTTACCGATATGATTCTAAATTAGATATGCGAATGGATCAGACAAGTGAACTTTCAGCATATGAAATTATAAATAACTGGCCATACGAAGATTTAGTGAGAATTATGTTTATGTATGGTGAAGAAAAATTCGCTAAGCAAATTGCAAGAAAAATCGAGGCAGCTCGTCAAGTAAAAAAAATTGAAACAACATTTGAATTAGTTGATTTAATTAAAGCTGGTATACCAGCAGCAGCAAGACGCACAGGCGGACATCCAGCTAAGCGAACTTTTCAAGCAATTAGAATAGCTGTTAACGATGAATTAAACGCATTCAATAAATCTCTCCATCAAGCAGCAGAAGTTATTTCAATAGACGGAAGAATAGCTGTTATTACATTTCATTCTTTAGAAGATAGAATATGTAAGCAAGCATTTAAAAAATGGACAACACAAAAACCTGTTCCTAGAGGAATGCCAATTATTCCTGACGGTTTTGAAGCGCCATTTAAATTAATAACTAGAAAACCAATCTTACCCACTGAAGCTGAAGTAAGTGAAAATAAACGGTCACGTTCAGCCATGTTAAGAATTGTTGAAAAGAAACATCAATGGGATGACTCGTTTACGTATGATGAAGGGTGGAGAAAATAGTGAATTCGAGCGAAATAAGAAAATGGACTACACATCAGACAACGCCAGAAGTTGATCATAATCAACCAAAACATAAAAAAATATATCCAAAAAAAGTAATTAAAAAAGGATTAAGTAAAGGTGAAAAGTATTTATACATAGCATTTAGTATTTTATTAATCGTTGTAAGTACTTATATAGTATCTTATGCTTCGCAATCTGACACAATGAATAGGCAACTTCAAACATTTGAAGGAAAAGTTGAAAAACAGCAATATATTAATGAAGGACTGACATTCGAAGTTAAGGAACTAAGTCGTCCTGAAAGAATTACAAAGATTGCTAAAGAAAAAGGTTTAAAAATTCAAGATACTGAAGTTAAACAAGCTAATAGAGTAAACGATTAAGTAGGTGGTAATTAAATGGAGAGAAAGGCTAACTCAATAAAAATGATAATCTTCTCCTTTCTCATTTTTTTAGTTTTATTTATCGCAGTTACGGGTAGGTTTCTCTATATTCAAGCTAAGGGTGAGGTAAATGATGTATCACTTGAAAATTGGGCAGCGGATCAAAGAAAAGTTAACTATCCATTAAAAGCAGAGCGTGGTAAGATATACGATAATGCAGGCGTCATGTTAGCTTATGACAGGCCTGTTTTTCGTATTTATGCGGTAGTTGATTCGTCATATTCTCAATATAAAAATGAAATATTGCATGTAGATGACCCCGCTGAAACTGCTAAAAAGCTTGCTAAATATTTAGATATCGATGAAAAATCAGTTGAAGAAAAACTTACTAAAGTACTTCAAAAAAATGAGAAATTACCAGAGGATGAACGACAATTTCAAATTGAATTTGGCTCTAAAGGTAAAAATATTTCGCAAACAACTAAAAATGAAATAGATAAAGAAAACATACCTGGCATTTATTTTATGGAAGATTCAACAAGATACTATCCGAATGGAACTTTTGCTTCTCACATCATTGGTTTTGCTAGGCCAGATGAAAAAACAAAAGATAATAAGATAAATGGTATTGTAGGCATGGAAAAAGTAAAAAATGAAATTTTAGAAGGAAAAGATGGCCATATATCGTTTGAAAGAGATAAATTTAATAAAAAACCATTAAAATCTAAAGAAATAATTAGTGAACCTGAAAATGGTAAAGATATTTATTTAACTATTGATCAAAAAATTCAGACATTATTAGAAGATGTTTTATCAAATGTAGTAGAGGTGTATGAACCGGAAAGAGTTACTGCAACAATTATGAATCCTAAAACAGGTGAAATTATCGCAATGAGTAATCGACCAAGTTATAATCCAAATCAACCTGAAAAAGTCGATAACTGGTATAATGATGTGATATCGACACCTGTTGAACCAGGCTCAACAGTAAAGATGTTCACCTGGGCAGCAGCAATAGAATCAGGTGTATATGATGGTACTGAAACATTTGAATCAGGAAGTTATCGGATTGATGGTCAGGGACGTGCAATTAATGATCATAACCAAGGCAGAGGGTGGGGCAAGATAACCTATGATGAAGGATTTAGAAGATCTTCAAACGTTGCCACAGCAAAATTGGTATGGGAAAAACTAACTCCTGATAATTATATGACTTATTTAAAAGCTTTCGATTTTAATAAGAAAACGGAAATTGATTTACCTAGTGAAAGTAAGGGTACGATTATGTTTAATTATCCGATTGAAAAAGTAACAACTGGTTTTGGTCAAGGAAGCACAATGACACCTATTCAACAATTAAAAGCTGCTACAGCCATTGCTAATAATGGTAAAATGATGAAGCCATATGTGATTAAAAAAATCGTTAATCCAACAACAGAAAAAATTATCGAAGAAAATGAACCCTCAACTGTAGGTGAACCGATTTCAAAAGAGACAGCAAATCACGTATTAAAATTGTTAGGTGATGTAGTGAATGGCGAAGGAGGTACAGGGAAAGCATTTCAAATAAATGATTACTCTGTAGCTGGAAAAACAGGTACAGCTCAAATACCTGATCCAGAAGGTGGAGGATACTTAAAAGGTAAAGAAAATTACTTATTTTCATTTTTAGGTATGGCACCGAAAGATAATCCAGAACTAATGATGCACGTTTCTGTCACGCAACCCAAATTAGCAGATAATCAAGTGGGATCTGATGTGACATCACTTATTTTTACAAGAGTTATGAGCAACAGTTTAAAATATTTAAATATCGAACCTGATAAAACTGATGAAGGTGAAATAGAAACTATTAAAATGCCTAATGTGATAGATAAAGAAACAAAAGAAGTAGAAAATAAACTAAAACAATTAAATATTAATTATAAACTAATAGGTGATGGAGATAAAATTATCGCAAGTACAGTAAGTGAATCTACTAAATTGTTACGTAATAATACTGTCATGTTAATTACTAATCAACCAACAATGCCAGATTTAACAGGATGGTCAAAACGTGAAGTATTAGAATTTGGACAAATACTTGATATACCGATTGAAGTAAAGGGAGATGGGTTTGTTACAAAACAAAACATAAAAGAAAGTGAAAAAATCACTAAACAAACTAAACTTGAGATTGAATTTAGTAAACCTTTTTAACAGAGTGAATTAAGCTCCAACTTATTTCAGCGTAATAAGTTGGAGCTATTTTTGTAAACAAATCTTAATAAATATCTGTATGAATAATATTTATATTTGGTATAATCAATTAAGTTAGAATATGAATAGGAGTTAAATTAAATATGTTTAATGTAAAATGGTTAATGGAAATTTTTCCAGAATCTAAAGTTGAATTAGAGAGTCATGACATTGAAATTAAAACTGTAAATACAGATAGTAGAAATTTACTAACTAATAGTTTGTTCGTACCGTTAGAAGGTGAAAATTTTAACGGACATGATTATGTAACACAAGCAATAGAGAATGGAGCGATAGCAGTAATATGGAATAAAGAAAAACCTATCGATAAAATACCTAAAGAGATATCGATATTTTTAGTGGATAATACACTGGAAGCATTACAAATGCTTGCACAAGCCTATAGAAATTTGATTAATCCTAAAGTTATCGGGATTACGGGATCGAATGGTAAAACAACAACGAAAGATTTATTACATGCTGCGTTAAATAAACAATTTATAACTAAAGCAACTGAAGGTAATTATAATAATCATATTGGATTGCCATTAACTATTTTAAGTATGAGTGTAAAAACCGAAATCCTTATTTTAGAAATGGGAATGAGTAATTTTGGTGAAATAGCATTACTTTCCAAGATAGCTAAACCAGATCTTGCAATTATAACTAACATAGGTGAATCTCATATAGAGCATCTAGGTTCTAGAGCTGGTATTAGTCAAGCTAAGCTCGAAATTATTAAATATATGGATGATCAAGGTGTATTAATAGTAGATGGTGATGAACCATTATTAGAGAAAATTGATTTTAAAGGTAAATTAGTGAAATGCGGTTATACTAATGGAAATGAATATATTATTTCTAATGTTTCTTTATCTGAAAAAGGGACGACTTTTAATATCAATAATGAACCTTATCAAATACCTTTGCTTGGTAATCATAATGCACAGAATACAAGCTTTGTCATAGCTGCTACTGAAATGTTGAATGTCAGTCATCAAAGAGTTCAAGACGGATTAAGTCAAGTACGCGTGACTAATATGCGCTTTGAATTAATAAAAGGGAAAAATGATGTAAGCTTAATAAATGATGCGTATAATGCTTCACCATCATCCATGAAAGCAAGTATAGAAGTTGTTAATAACCTTAAAGGGTATCATGAAAAAATCCTCGTTTTAGGAGATATCTTAGAGTTGGGAGTAAACATAGAGAAGTATTATATCGATATAGCTAAAAAAATAATTGATACAGATATTAAATGTGTTTATACATATGGTGACACTTCAAGTCTATTGAGTGATTACTTGAATAATCATTCTGATATATCTGCTAAGCACTTTTCAGAAAAAAAATTATTAGTGAATACATTAGAAAACAAAGCGCTTAAAGATAATTTAATCTTTTTTAAAGCCTCACGAGGAATTAAGTTAGAAAACATTATTGACGAAATAAAATAAAAGAATTAAAAGAGGGAAACAAATGAATATATTAATACTGATTATTAGTTTTGTTTTAACAAGTTTGTTATTGGCAATTTCTATCCCATATTTAAAACGACTTAAATTTGGGCAAAGTATCCGTGAAGAAGGACCAGAGTCGCATATGGCTAAATCTGGTACACCTACAATGGGTGGTTTAATGATAGTCATAAGTGTAATTATAAGTATGTTTATTGCTAATTTATTTTACGTTGAAATGAATTTAACTGTTGAATTTTGGTTGTTAACATTGGTCCTTGTTGGATTTGGTTTATTAGGCTTTTTAGATGATTTTATTAAAATTGGATTTAAAAGAAATTTAGGTCTAACATCATTACAAAAGTTAATTGGACAAATTGTAATTGCTGTTATCTTTTACTTTGTAATGAAACAATATGATCTTGGAACAGCTATTTCAATTCCAGGAACTGATATTGAGTGGGAATTAGGTTGGTTTTACGCAATACTAGTTGTTGTTATGTTAGTTGGTGCCTCTAACGCTGTTAATCTAACTGATGGATTAGACGGTTTACTCGCAGGTACAGCATCAATAGCATTTGGTGCATTTGCTTTTATTTTAGCGAGTGTTCAAATGGATCATACAACTTTAATTACATACTCATTAGCGATTGTTGGAGCATTATTAGGCTTTTTAATTTTTAATGCGCATCCTGCTAAAATATTTATGGGTGATACAGGTTCATTAGCATTAGGTGCAGCCATTGCAGCCATTGCAATCTTAAGCCACTTGGAAATACTCTTAGTAATTATTGGTGGTGTATTTGTTATTGAGACATTGTCAGTCATTCTTCAAGTTGCTTCATTTAAAACAAGAGGTAAGCGAATATTTAGAATGAGTCCAATTCATCATCACTTCGAACTTGGTGGTTGGTCTGAGTGGCGTGTAGTAATCACTTTTTGGTTTGCTGGATTAATATTTGCCCTGATTGGGATAGTAATTGAGGTGGTATTATAATGAATAAATTTATTAATTTCCCTTATAAAAAAGTCTTAGTGTTAGGACTTGCTAAAAGTGGTTTTGCAACAGCCAATGTCTTCAATCGTCATAAGATTGATCTTGTAGTAAATGATTTATCAGCAGAGGAAAGCGATCCACTCGTTCAAAAGTTAAAAGAAAAAAATATAAAAGTTGTTTTAGGATCTCATCCATTAGAGTTATTAGAAGATATAGACTTAATTGTGAAAAATCCAGGTATTCCTTATAGTAATGACTTATTATTAGAAGCAAGTAAAAGAGGTATACCTATAATCACAGAGATAGAATTAACATATCATCTATTAGATAAGCAAACTCTAATTGGGATAACTGGATCAAATGGTAAAACAACAACAACATCTCTTGTTAGGGAAATGTTTAAAGAAGGTAAAAAAGATATAGTAACTGCAGGGAATATAGGAACTGTTTCAATTGAAGTTGTTGAAGACTTAAATCCTGAAGATAATTTATTACTTGAGCTGTCTTCATTTCAATTGCAAGGAACAAAAACTTTTAAACCAGATATTGCTGCTATATTGAATTTATATGAGGCGCATATTGATTTTCATGGATCATTTTTAAAATATAGCGAAGCAAAAGCTAACATTTTTAAAAATCAGACAAAAGATGAATTCTTGGTCTATAATTATGATGATTATCAAGTAACAAAAGCAGTCCAAAAAAGTGAAGCTACTTTAGTACCATTTTCAATTAAAACAGCAGTTAAAGAAGGCGCTTGGAGAGATGAAAGAAGTATCTACTTTAGAGACGAACAAATAATTGAAATTAAAGACATTGTTTTAGTTGGAGATCATAACTTATCTAACATATTAGCTGCGGTAGCTATAGCTAAACTGAAAAATGTAGATACGCAATCGATTCAAAATGTGTTAAAAACTTTTTCAGGCGTGAAACACCGTCTGGAATTTGTAGGTATGAAACAGGGGAGGTATTTTTATAACGATTCAAAAGCGACTAATATTTTAGCAACGGAACAAGCACTAAAAGCATTTCAATCACCGACAATATTATTGGCTGGCGGTTTAGATCGGGGAGATGACTTTTCACCGCTTATTCCTTTATTTAAAAATGTGAAATCATTAGTTTTATTTGGAGAGACCAAAGAAAAGTTAGCACAAATAGGAAAAAAAGCTGGTATAAAAGATATTTTCTTAGTTGACACAATGAAAGAAGCTGTCGAAAAGGCTTATAAACAATCGAATCAATCCGACGTTATTTTACTCTCCCCTGCATGTGCAAGTTGGGACCAATATAAAACATTTGAAGAACGTGGGAATTTATTTATTGAAAGTATAAAAACATTAACTGAAATTTAATATATTAAAATTGAATTATAGTTTTAAATAAATAGATAATAAACTTGAATACAATTGTGTAAGTATTGTTTTTTTTAATTTACTAATATGCTATAATGAAAGATGGAAACAATTTAATTTAAATGTAAAATGAGATAAAAGGAAGATTAAAGAATGGATAAAAAGAACATTGTTTCAATTGATGAAAAGCAAAAAACTGACTTGAAACAAACGGATAAGCGAAAAGCAAAACGTAAACTCTTTTTTTATCTATTTATTTTTCTGATACTCATTTTAATTATTATTTATTTACAATCTTCATTGAGTCATGTGAAGGAAGTAAAAGTAAAAGGTAATCAAGTACTTTCTGAATCTACAATAGTTAATATGTCAAAAATTGATACTGAAACCAATATTTGGAATCTGAGTACTAATAAAAAAGAATTTGAATTAGAAAAACATCCGATTATTAAATCAGTAAAAATAGAAAGAGACTTACCATCTACTGTTATGATTGATGTAACAGAATATAAAGTTCTAGGCTACATTAAAAGTAAAAAAGATTATCAAGCTATACTAGAAGATGGTAATATAATAAAAAATGAAAAGAATATATTTGATTACAGTAATGCACCCTTGTTGCATGGTTTTAAAGATAAAAAACTTTTAAAAAGAATGGCTGAAGAATTAAATGAACTACCTGAGAATATATTTCAAATGATTTCTGAAATATACTGGATGCCAGACAAAAATAATGAATATAAAATCGAAATGTTTATGGTAGATGGTTTTGTGGTAGATACAACAATTAGAGGCTTTTCAGAAAATATGAAAGTGTATCCTTCAATTGTTTTACAACTAGACTCTACAAAACAAGGAATTATTCATATTGGTAAAGGATCTTATTTTGAAGAGAAAAAATATAAGAACTAGATTTTATTGGGAGGTGCCTGTTAATGAGTAAAGGTGAAGTAGTAGTTAGTTTAGATATAGGAACATCTGAAGTAAAAGTAATTATAGGCGAAGTTAAAGAAAATTCTTTAAATATAATAGGTGTAGGTACATCAATATCAAGAGGCTTAAATAAAGGATCAATTGTAGATATCGATCAAACAGTTCAATCTATTAAATCAGCTGTTGAACAAGCAGAGCGCATGGTGGGCTTGAAAATTGATTCCGTTGTTGTAGGTATTAACGGCAGTCATATTAACTTACAACCATGTCATGGTGTAGTAGCAGTTCAAAGTGAAAACAATGAAATAAGTGATGATGATATCTTACGGGTTATTGATGGTGCTCAAGTTATGTCAATACCACCTGAAAGAGAAGTAATTGATGTTATTCCAAAACAATTTATTGTTGATGGATTAGACGAAATTACAGACCCACGAGGGATGATAGGTGTACGTTTGGAAATGGAAGGAACGTTAATTACATGTTCTAAAACATCTCTACATAATATTTTGAAGTGTGTAGAGCACGCTGGTTTAGAAGTTTCAGACATATGTTTACAACCATTAGCAGCTGGAACAGTAGCGCTATCTTCTGATGAAAAGAATTTAGGTGTAGCTTTAATTGATGTTGGTGGTGGTACTACAACGGTATCAGTATTTGAAAATGGTCATTTAGCAGCAACTAATGTTATCCCACTAGGTGGTAACAATATTACAAAAGATTTATCAATTGGATTAAGAACATCTACAATCGATGCTGAAGAAATAAAGAAATCATATGGCCATGCTTATTATGGACATGCTTCAGAAGAAGAATCATTTAAAGCAACAATTATTGGAAGTAACCAACAAGAAACATATAATCAATTAGAAATTTCTGATATGATAGAAGCAAGAGTAGAAGAAATATTTAATTTAGCTCAACAAGAAATAATAAAAATGGGCTTTGAAGACTTAAGAGGTGGCTTTGTTTTAACAGGTGGCACAATGAAAATGCCAGGAACTTTAGAACTTGCACAAGAAATATTTATGGGTCACGCTCGGATTGCAATTCCAGATTATATGGGAGTTCGTGAACCGCAATTTACAGCAGGAGTAGGAATATTGCAATTTGCTCCAAATAATGCAAAAATACAAGGTAAAGATCTGAGCCCTTCTTTAACAGTATTAGAAACAGATATACCAGAAAACTCAGAAAGTAAGTCAAAATCAAAAAGCAATAAGACAGACGAATCAGAACCAAAAGAATCAAAATTTCAAAATTTCTTTAAATTCTTTTTTGAATAAACAATAAAAATGTATATCATTTACATACTAGGAGGAACAGATTATGTTAGAGTTTGAAACAGAAATAGACCAATTAGCAACAATTAAAGTTATCGGAGTAGGTGGCGGAGGAAACAATGCCGTTAACCGAATGATCGATCATGGTGTTGAAGGTGTTGAGTTTATCGCTGTTAACACAGATGCACAAGCACTTAATATGTCAAAAGCAGAAATTAAAATGCAAATTGGTGGTAAATTAACAAGAGGTTTAGGTGCAGGTGCAAATCCAGAAGTTGGAAAAAAAGCAGCTGAAGAAAGTAAAGAACAAATTGAAGAAGTACTTAAAGGTGCAGATATGGTATTTGTTACTGCTGGTAAAGGTGGAGGAACGGGTACAGGAGCCGCACCTGTCATTGCACAAATCGCAAAAGATTTAGGTGCACTTACTGTAGGTGTTGTAACACGTCCGTTTTCATTCGAAGGTGCACGTCGTCAACGTCAAGCAGCAGCAGGAATTGATCAATTAAAAGAAAGCGTTGATACGCTAATTGTTATACCAAACGATCGTTTACTTGAGATTGTAGATAAAAACACGCCAATGACAGAAGCCTTTAGAGAAGCGGATAACGTATTAAGACAAGGTGTTCAAGGAATTTCAGACTTAATTGCAAAACCTGGTTTAATTAACGTTGACTTTGCTGACGTAAAAACAATTATGTCAGATAAAGGTTCAGCACTTATGGGTATTGGAGTAGCAAATGGTGAAAATCGTGCGGCTGAAGCTGCTAAAAAAGCTATTTCATCACCATTACTTGAAACTTCTATAGATGGTGCACAAGGAATATTAATGAATATTTCAGGTGGCGAAAACTTAAGTCTATTTGAAGTACAAGAAGCAGCAGACTTAGTTACTTCAGCGGCAGATAGTGAAGTAAATGTTATCTTTGGTAATGTTATTAATGAAAATTTAACAGAGGAAGTTATAGTAACTGTTATTGCGACAGGATTTGATGAAACTCGTCCTCAAAAACGTCAAGGGCAAAAAACAGAATCGCGTCGTCCTAATGAGACGCAACGTCATCCACAACCTCAAAATAACCAACCACAAAATAATAGAAATGAATTTGAGGAGCAAGAACCAGAACAAAAAGAAGATGACACATTAGATATTCCAACGTTTTTAAGAAATAGAAATCGTAATAGATAAACAGATAAAACGAGTAGATTAACTACTCGTTTTTATTTTATAGTTATTATTCGAAAGGAGAATAACAATTGTCAGTTTTAACAAACTTAAACAATATTAAAGAAAATATCAATAAAGCATGCACCAAAGTAAATCGTGATCCAAAAGAGATAAATATCATTGGTGTGACAAAATATGTTTCTATTGAACGCACTCAAGAGTTGTTAGATACAGGTATCTATAACCTTGGTGAAAACCGAGCAGAAGAACTAGTACATAAATATAATGAATTAGATTCTCGTGCGAAATTTCATTTTATTGGTACTCTACAATCAAGAAAAGTAAAAGATGTTATTGACAAAGTAACTTCAATTCACTCTTTGGATAGATTATCAGTAGCAAAACAAATCAATAGTCGATCAAAAGACATAAAAGATTGTTTTATTCAAGTTAATGTTAGCGAAGAAGATTCTAAACATGGTTTAAAAATTGATGAAGTTGATGAATTTATTAATCAGTTATCTCAATATGAAAAGGTACGAATTGTTGGTTTAATGACAATGGCTCCTCATATTGATGATGAAAAAGAGATAAGGTCAGTCTTTAAAAGACTAGCAACATTACGCAATTCTATTAGAGATAAAAAAATTTCATACGCTCCTTGTGAGTATTTATCAATGGGCATGAGTAATGATTATGAAATAGCTATTGAAGAAGGTGCTACTCATATCAGACTTGGCTCAAAATTAGTAGGTAATTAACTTTTAAGGAAATAAAGATAACATTTAAAATAATTCAATCAATCTAAACATAGAGAGATTTGTTGATTTTATTAATATAAATGTCTATGCTATTAAAAGAGTAAGTTAAAAATTGAATTTTATTGAATCAGGAAATGGAATTGAAGAAGGTGGTAAATAAATGGCTGTAGTTGCTTTATTTTTACAAAACATTGTTTTAATTTATACTTGGGCAATAATAATTTATATTCTCATGTCATGGTTCCCAGGAGCTAGGGAATCTTCGTTTGGTCAATTATTAGCAGGAATTACTGAACCTTATTTAGAGATTTTTAGAAGGATAATTCCTCCATTAGGTGGACTTGATTTATCACCAATCATTGCTATTTTTGCTTTGCGTCTTGCTTTAGGTGGTTTAATTCAAGTGTTTCGTATGGTAGGTCTTTTATAAATGTCAATCTATCAACATTATAGGAATGAAGAGCATGCATTTGTTGATCAGGTGTTAACTTGGAAAGAACAAGTTGAAACTTTCTATACAACACAATTAACTGACTTTTTAGACCCTCGTGAAAGAGAAATAGTTAACAGCGTTATTGGGAAAGCAAATGAAGATATAACAGTTTCATTTTTTGGTGGAGATAAAGAAGCTGAACGAAAAAGAGCCATTATAGCACCTTATTATGAACAAACTGATGTTGCTGATTTTGAAATTATATTATATCAAGCAAATTTCACAAAAAAATTTGTAAATATTCAACATGGTGATGTTATGGGTGCTTTTTTAGGTTTAGGTCTCGAACGCAAAAAAATGGGAGATATTATCATTAATAATGATCAATTACAAATTTACACGACTAAAGATATTGGGATTTATGTTCAAGCTAATTTAAATGCAATTAATCGAGCAAATATCCAATTAGAAGAAGTGCCGTTAATTCAACATTTAGAAAGAACAGATGTGTGGAAAGAACAAACGCACTCAGTAAGTTCAATGCGATTAGATAACTTAGTTAAAGAAACTTACCGAATTTCACGAAAGAAAGCTGCAGAATTAATTAATCGTAAATTTGTAAAAGTAAATTTTAAAACAGTTGAAGATCCAGCCATGATTATTCTAGAAGGAGATTTAATGTCTGTAAGAGGTTTAGGACGTAGTCGAATTTTGGAGATTGGTGGAAAGTCACGTAAACATCGAACATTTGTAACAACTGCTGTTTTGAAAACATGAATAAATAAGAGAAAACTATAAATTTTAAAGATATTGTTATATAATAATTTTAGGTTGTTTTAGAAAGAGTAGACAAGGGGGTGTTTTTTTGGCTTTGACACCGTTAGACATTCATAATAAAGTTTTTGCAAGAGGTTTTCGAGGTTATGACGAAGATGATGTAAACAATTTTTTAGATCAAATTATAAAAGATTATGAATTGACAATTCGAGAAAAAAATGCGTTAGAAGATCAAGTCAAAGAAATGGAAGAACGTTTAAATCGTTTTTCTGAAATGGAATTAACTTTAAATAAATCTATTGCAATTGCACAAGAAACAGCAGATAATGTTAAAGAGAATGCACGTAAAGAATCACACTTAATTATAAAAGAAGCTGAAAAAAATGCTGATCGTATAATAGATGAAGCACTAAGTGAATCTAGAAATGTAGCTCTTGAAACAGAAGAATTACGTCGTCAAGCTAAAGTATTTAGAACACGCTTGAAAATGTTAATCGAGTCACAATTGGATATGGTAAATAATGAAGATTGGGATGACTTCTTTGATATGGATGATGTATTAAAACCAGAAAGTAGTATAGCTAATCAAAATAGCAATGAATAAAAATAAAATAAATAATAAATACAATGAAGGAAAAAGTATAAATTGATGAACTATCCAGCGAATTGGGGATTGGTGCGAGCCCAATATAGAAAATCATTTAGAAAATCACTCCTGAGTATTCATTCTGAAAATCATTTTAAGAATGAACGTTTCATTCACGTTACGAATAAGTTAAGTAAATTCAAGTTAGTATGAATTGACAAGGGTGGTACCGCGAGTCTTCTCGTCCCTTTATAGGGAATGTTGAGGGCTTTTTTATTGTTTAATTTTAATAAAAACAAACGAAATTTAAGGGGGAAATTAATAGTGGATTATAGACCAACGTTACAGATGCAAAGAACTAAGTTTCCAATGAGAGGAAATTTACCAAATAAAGAACCAGTTAGAAGAGAAAAATGGGAAACAGAAAAACTATATGAACAGAGCTTAGCCAGAACTGAAGGAAGACCATTGTTTATTTTACATGATGGACCTCCTTATGCAAATGGTGATTTACATATAGGACATGCTTTAAACCAAATATTAAAAGATTTTATTACACGTTATAAATCGATGTCAGGTTATCATGCACCTTATATTCCAGGTTGGGATACACACGGCTTACCGATTGAAACAGCTTTAGCTAAAAAGAAAAAAGTTGATCGTAAAAAATTAGAAATTGCAGAATTTAGACAAATGTGTGCTGATTACGCAATGGACCAAGTAAATCGTCAGCGTGAACAAAGAAAAGCTCTAGGAGCAAGAGGAGATTGGGAAAATCCTTATATAACTTTAACAAAAGATTATGAAGCTGCACAAATCAAAGTTTTTGGGGAAATGGCAAATCGTGGTTATATCTATAAGGATTACGTCCAGTGTTTTGGTCACCATCTTCAGAATCAGCATTAGCTGAAGCAGAAATTGAATATCAAGATAAACGTTCACCGTCTATTTATGTAACTTACGAGATTACAGATGGTAAGGGCGTTGTTGAAGAAGGTACTAAATTTATTATTTGGACAACAACACCTTGGACAATTCCTGCGAGTTTAGGAGTTAGTTTACATCCTGATTTAAAATATGATGTGTTTGAAGTTAATGGAGAAAGATATGTAGTGGCCCATGATCTTTTAGATCCACTTGTTGAAGAATTTGATTGGGATGAACCCAAAGTCATAGATTCATTTATGGGACGTCAAGCTGATCGAATTGTATCAAAACACCCATTTTATGATCGTGACATTTTAACAATGTTAGGAACACATGTCACAACAGAATCAGGAACAGGATGCGTTCATACGGCACCTGGTCATGGTGAAGAAGACTTTTATGTTGCAAAAGAATATGATATAGAAGCGATTTGTCCCGTGGATGAACGTGGATACTTTACAAACGAAGCGCCAGGGTTTGAAGGTGTATTTTATGATGATGGTAATAAATTAGTTTCAGATAAATTAACAGAAAAAGGTGCTTTATTAAAATTATCATTTATCACACATTCGTATACGCATGATTGGAGAACGAAAAAACCAACTATTTTCCGTGCTACATCTCAGTGGTTTGCATCAATTAAAGCATTTAGAGAAAATATTTTAAATGAAATTAAAGAAGTAAATTGGCATCCACATTGGGGAGAAACGAGACTTTATAATATGGTTCGTGATCGTGAAGATTGGACTATATCACGTCAACGTACTTGGGGTGTACCTATACCTGTATTTTATGGTGAAGACGATACACCAATCATTAATAAAGAAATAATTGATCATGTCTCAGAACTATTTAAAGAACATGGCTCAAATATTTGGTTTGAATGGAGTGCAAAAGAATTATTACCTGAGGACTTTACTTCAGAGCACAGTCCAAATGGTAAATTTACAAAAGAAACGGATATTATGGATGTCTGGTTTGATTCAGGGTCTTCTCATGAAGCTGTCTTAATGCATCGTAAAGATCACCGTCGTCCAGCAGATTTATATTTAGAAGGTAGTGATCAATATCGTGGCTGGTTCAACTCATCACTTTCAACTGCGGTAGCAATCACAGGGAAAGCTCCGTATAAGAGTGTGGTAAGTCATGGTATGGTTTTAGATGGCGATGGTCGTAAGATGAGTAAATCAATTGGTAATACAATTGAACCAGGTGATGTACAAAAACAAATGGGAGCAGATATTTTAAGACTTTGGGTTTCAACTGTCGATTATCAAGCAGATGTACGTATATCACAAGATATCCTAAAACAAGTATCTGAAAGCTACCGAAAAATTAGAAACACATTCCGCTTCTTACTCGCTAATTTAGAAGATTTTGATCCTGTAAATGATTCTATAGCTGAAGCAGAGTTAGAAGAAATAGACCGTTATATGTTAGTTCGCTTACAAAATTTAGTAACTAAAGTTAAATCAGGCTATGATAAGTATGATTTTTCTATCGTATTTAATGAAATTCATAACTATGCATCGAATGATCTTAGCTCGTTTTATCTAGATTTTGCAAAAGATATATTATATATTGAAACTAAAAATAACCCACGTCGTCGTAGTATTCAAACAGTATACTATGAGACTCTAGTAAGTTTAGCTAAGTTATTAACACCAATAATTCCACATACAACTGAAGAGATTTGGGAGTATATTAATGGTGTTGAAGAAGAGTATATTCAATTAACAGATTTACCAGAAGCACGTGAAATTGAAGGATTTACTGAGGCTGACGAGACAAAATGGGAATTATTTATGAAACTGAGATCTGATGTTTTAAAATCATTAGAAGAAGCGCGTGCAGAAAAAGTAATTGGAAACTCATTGGAAGCCAAAATTACAATTGAAGCACTTGATGACGAAGTAAAAGAAGTTATAAATTCAATTCCAAACATTCATCAATTACTGATTGTTTCTGAAGCAGATTTAAATAAATCACATAAAGATGCAAAAGAATACAAGTATGTAAAAGTTCATGTTGAAAAACATCCAGGAGATAAATGTAATCGTTGCTGGACGTATTCAGATACAGTAGGAACACATGAAGAACATCCTGATTTATGTACTCGTTGTAATACGATTGTTGTAGAAAATTACGGAGATTTAGATTTAACTGAAAAATAATAATTAAAACCCTCCTAAAAAGGAGGGTTTTTTACTTAGATTTGCACTTTTTCTATAAAAGATTTAATGTAGTAATGAGCTTAAAGTTGCTTAGAATGGAGGAAGACATGTTTAGATATTATATTATTGCGTTAATTGTTATTATATTTGATCAAATAACTAAGTGGTTAATTGTAGAAAAAATGAATGTATATGATTCAATTGTTATTATAAATAACTTTTTTAATATAACATCGCATCGAAATAAAGGTGCAGCTTGGGGCATTTTACAAGACCAAATGGTGTTTTTCTATATTATCACACTCGTAGTTGTGATTGGAATTATTTATTATATGCAAAAACATGGTAAACAAAGCTCGCTTTTAGCTATTGGACTCAGTTTATTACTAGGTGGTGCAATAGGTAATTTTATTGATCGTTTATATCGAAAAGAAGTTGTTGATTTTTTAGACTTTCAAATTTTCAATTATAATTATCCGATTTTTAATATTGCCGATTCAGCACTTGTGATTGGGGTAGGCTTACTCATAATTTATACCATTTTGGATGAAAGAAAAAGTAAGAAGGAGAACCTATTATGATCAAAAATACTCATCTAACAAATGAACAAGAAACAGGTTTAAGACTTGATAAAATACTCGTACAAAAAAACCCTGAATATTCAAGACAGCAAATTCAATCGTGGATAAAAAATGAATACGTTACAGTAAATAATATATTTCAAAAACCAAATTATAAGATAAAAACAGCTGATAAAATTGTTTGGCATATTCCTGAGACAGTTGAACGTCATATAAATCCTGAGAATATTCCACTGACAATCCTTTATGAAGATGATCATATTATTGTAATTAATAAAGAACGTGGTATGTTAGTTCACCCTACATTACAACAAAGTTCAGGTACATTAGTAAATGCTTTAATGTATTATTCAAATAGCTTGTCAAATATAAATGGTGAAGAACGTTTAGGAATTGTTCATCGTTTAGACAAAGACACGAGTGGAGTAATGGTTGTAGCTAAAACGAATGAAGCACATACTCATTTACAAAATCAATTTTCAAACCATACTGTTTATCGTAAATATGAGGCTATTGTCTTAGGTGTTGTTTCTCATAATCACGGTATAATTGATGCGCCAATTGGAAGAGATAAAAAAAATCGTTTGCGAATGGCTGTTACTTCCGATGGTAAATATGCAGAAACACATTTTAAGGTTTTAAGTCGATTTAATCAACACTCACATTTAGCTTGTGAATTAATTACTGGTAGAACTCATCAAATTAGAGTGCATATGAAATATATTAATCATCCAATAGTTGGTGATCCCATTTATAGTCGAAAAAAAAGCAAATTGTTAGATAGTCAAGCATTGTTTGCAAAAAAATTGCATTTTAATCATCCAGCAACTGGAAAATTATTAAAGTTTGAAATCGATCAACCAACTTATTTTGCATCGTTAATAAAAGAATTACAGATAATAGCTTGACTTAACATAAGTAATTTGAAATAATACAAGTAGTTAAATAAGTCCTTTAATATAGCACAGTGAGGCTAAAAAGGAATCGTTACATAAGTGTGGGATATCTCTACGCTTATGTAAAAAACCTCAATCTCACTGGATTGAGGTTTTTTTATAGAAGAGGTGAATAATATGATTAAGAAAAAAACGGTTTTAGATGAAGCTGCAATCATGAGAGGATTAACACGCATTGCTCATGAAATTGTTGAGCGTAATAAAGGAGGAGAAAATCTAGTTTTAATTGGTATTAAAACAAGAGGCTTCCCTTTAGCTAAAAGACTTCAAGAAAGAATTAACCAAATAGAAAACACCTTAGTTCCAACTAGTGAAATAGACATCACTTATTACCGTGATGATTTAGAGGAAAAAAATAAAAGTGATCATGTTCCAACATTAGATATAGATATTACAAACAAAAAAGTTATTTTAGTAGATGATGTTTTATATACTGGACGTACGGTAAGAGCAGCGATGGATGCAGTAATGGATATAAGTAGGCCTGCTCAAGTTCAACTAGCAGTTTTAATTGATCGAGGACACCGTGAATTGCCTATTAGAGCAGACTATGTAGCAAAAAACATTCCCACTTCAGAAACAGAAGAAATTGTTGTTAAATTAAGTGAACAAGATGCTAAAGATGAAGTAAGTATCTATGATAATAATAAATGACCTTTAATTAAATCCAGAGAGGTTTAAAAGGTTCCGAAGTATGCGTTAAATTTATTAACGTGTTATCTCTTTGCGACCTTTTGCAAAGAGATTTTTTTTATATCAAAGGGGTGGTTATTGATGAAGCATTTTATTTCAATGGAAGATATAACAAATGAAGAAATTTATCAATTATTAAAAATTGCTAGAATGTATCGCGAAGAGGAATATAAAATCACCAAACAAACATTTGTTGCCAATTTATTTTTTGAACCAAGTACACGGACTAAAACAAGCTTTACAGTAGCAGAAAGAAAGTTAGGCCTTGATATTTTAGACTTCGCTACAGAAACATCGAGCATGCAAAAGGGAGAAACACTTTATGATACAGCAAAAACATTTGAAGCAGTCGGTGCTGAATGTTTAATCATTAGGCATGAAGATGATGAATGGTCAAAAGCACTTGATAAAAAAATTAATATTCCTATTATTAATGCAGGATCTGGTAAAAAAGATCACCCAACACAAAGTTTATTAGATCTTGATACAATTTATCAGGAATATGGTTACTTTAAAGGCTTAAAAGTTGTTATTGCAGGCGATATTAAACATAGTCGAGTAGCTAGATCAAATGCTCAAATGCTGTCAAAATTAGGTGCAGAAGTTTACTTTACAGCTCCAGATCACTTTACAGAGACAGAGTTAGGTTATCCATACATTCAGATTGATGAAGCGATAGAAATGTGCGATGTGTTGATGTTACTACGTATTCAGCATGAAAGACATGAAGCGACTTCTATTTCAACATTAAATTATTTAGAAGAGTTTGGTTTAACAAAAGAGCGTGAAAGAAATATGAAGCCTCGAGCAATCATCTTGCATCCTGGACCAGTAAATAGAGGTGTTGAAATTGATACAAGTTTAGTTGAGTGTCAAAGATCAAGAATCAATAAGCAAATTGAAAATGGTGTGTATGCTCGAATGGCAGTATTAACAAAGCAACTACTCGAATGGAATGTAATTGATAAAACAGATATAGTTAAAGTTAAACCACGAATTGTTGCGACAAAAAAACAAAAAGCGAATTAAAATAAGCAAATAAGGAATGATAATAATGAATAAATGGCAATTAGTTTTAGAAGATGGAACTGTATTTATCGGAGATCATTTTGGGAGCGATATCGTTAAATATGGTGAAGTGATCTTTAATGTGAATATGACGGGTTATCAAGAAATGATTACTGATCCATCAAACTTTAACCAAATAATCGTTTCAACATATCCAGTTATCGGTAATTATGGGTTTAATAGCGATGATTCTGAGGCAATTGAACCGTCAATTAATGGTTTAGTCGTTAGAGAAATTAATCATGAACCTTCAAATTTCAGAAGTGAAGAATCATTAAGTAGTTATCTAAAAGCATTTAAAATACCAGGAATTTCAGGTATTGATACACGAGAATTAATAAAGGTTTTACGTCAAAAAGGAACAATGAGAGGTGCAATTGCCTCGATGGATTTATCTCCTGAAGTTATTGTTAACAGATTAAAAAATAATCATCCTTCAGACGATGAAGTTAGTCATGCTTCAATCGCAAAACCTTATATTATTCCAGGAAGTGGTGACCGTGTTGTCGTCATTAATTTAGGTATGAAACAAAGTATATTAAAAGAACTGACAGAACGTAAGTGTCATGTCACTGTAGTGCCTTATGATTATACAGCTGAGCAAATTATGAGATTTAAACCAAAGGGCATCATCGTTTCAAACGGTCCAGGAAGTCCATTTGCACTTAAAAACACAATTGAAACTTTAAAACAATTAATGGATAAAACAGCTATCCTTTCAATTGGATTAGGTCATCTATTATTTGCGCTTGCTAATGATTTAGAAGTAGAGCGAACAAAGTATGGTAATCATAATGCCAGTTATCCAGTGAAACAACTTGAGAGTGGAGTAAGTTATTTAACAAATCAAAACTCACATTATATAGTTAATCGAAAATCAGTTGATCAATCAAACATAGAAATAACATATGAAGGATTAAATGACCAAACAGTTCAAGGGCTTGCACTATCAAATAAAAATTTAATGTCTGTCCAGTTTAATCCAGAAGGCTCGCCTGGAACAAATGAAGCAAATTTTGTCTTCGATGATTTTTTAAATAGTATAAGTAAAAACTAGAAAAGTGGAGTGATCAATATGCCGAAAAATGAATCAATTAAAAAAATATTAGTGATTGGATCAGGACCAATTGTTATTGGACAAGCTGCAGAATTTGATTATTCAGGAACGCAAGCATGTCAATCATTAAAAGAAGAAGGTTATTCTGTTGTATTAGCCAACTCTAACCCTGCAACAATTATGACAGATCATACGGTTGCAGATAAAGTATATATGGAACCATTAACCGTTAAATTTTTAACTAAGATTATCAAAAAAGAACGACCTGATGCATTACTTGCAACGCTTGGTGGTCAAACGGGTCTTAATTTAGCAATCGAATTAGATAAAGCAGGTGTTTTAGAACAATATGATGTTAAATTACTAGGTTCATCATTAGATGCCATCCAAAAAGCTGAAGATCGTGAATTATTTAGAGACTTAATGGATGAATTAAATGAACCAGTTCCAGCGAGTGACATTGTTAATAATGTAGAATCTGCAGTCGATTTTGCGACGAAGATAGGGTATCCGGTAATTGTTAGACCAGCATTTACCTTGGGAGGTACTGGAGGTGGTATGTGTGATAATGAAGAAGAACTTCGCATAATTGTTAAAAATGGACTTGCCTTATCTCCAGCCAACCAATGTTTGATAGAGAAAAGTATTGCAGGATTTAAAGAAATTGAGTATGAAGTAATTAGAGATAGTAAAGATCAGGCAATAGCAGTTTGTAATATGGAGAATATTGATCCAGTTGGTATTCATACCGGAGATGCAATTGTTGTTGCTCCGTCAATGACGCTAACAGATTATGAATATCATATGTTGAGAGATGTGTCACTAAAAATAATTCGTGCTTTAAAAATCGAAGGTGGATGTAATGTTCAATTAGCTTTAGACCCACATAGTTTTCAATATTATATTATCGAAGTTAACCCTAGAGTAAGTCGTTCATCTGCTCTTGCATCAAAAGCTACAGGATATCCAATAGCCAAAATAGCAGCTAAAATTGCTGTAGGATTAACATTAGATGAAATTAAAAATCCGATGATTGAAACAGAAACAGCATTTTTTGAACCAACATTAGATTATGTTGTAACAAAAATTCCTCGTTTCCCATTTGATAAATTTGTTACAGGTGACAGAATTTTAGGAACACAAATGAAGGCTACAGGAGAAATCATGTCACTTGGGCGAAATTTTGAAGAATCATTCTTAAAAGGGATTCGTTCATTAGAAATTGGTAATGGTGATTTTTATTTAAAACATGTTTCAGAAGAAGAAACAGACCAATTGCTCTATCGTTTAGAAAAAGCGGATGATGAACGCATTTTCGTTCTAGGAGAATTATTACGTCGTGGTATGACAGAAGAAGAAATTCATAATATAACAAAAATTGATCCATTATTTATTAATAAATTAAATAACATTATTCAATTAGAACTTCAATTAGTTAATAATAAAAACGATCAAAAATTATTAAAAAAAGCAAAAGAAAATGGCTTTTCTGACATGCAAATAGCCCGTGCATGGGAAACTAATGAAACAGAAGTGTATAATTTGCGTCTTAAATTAGATTTAATGCCAGTTTATAAAGAAGTAGATACTTCAGCTGGAACTACAAGTGCAACTACACCATATTACTACAGTACTTATGAAAAAAATTGCGAAGTTATCGTTAATGATACTGAAAAAGTGTTAGTTCTTGGCTCTGGCCCAATTAGAATTGGACAAGGCATCGAATTTGATTATGCAACTGTTCATTCAGTTCTTGCTTTACAAGAAATGGGTTATGAAGCAATTATTATGAATAATAATCCAGAAACAGTATCGACTGACTTTGCTATGAGTGATAAACTCTATTTTGAACCATTGTCACTTGAAGATGTGATGCATGTTATCAATAAAGAAAAACCATTAGGTGTTATTGTTCAATTTGGTGGACAAACAGCAATTAATTTAGCGGAAGGTTTAGAAGAACGTGGTGTCAAAATACTTGGAACATCACTTGAAGCAATAAACCGAGCTGAAGATCGCCATAAATTCGAAGCATTATTAGAAGAATTAGATTTAAAACGTCCACGAGGAAAAGCAGTAACTAAAGCTGAAGAAGCAATCAAGATCGCTTCAGAAATCGGATATCCTGTCTTAGTTAGACCGTCATATGTAATAGGTGGAAGTCGTATGGAAATTGTTCACGAAGAATCTGAACTACGTACATACATTGATAAATATCCAGTGATTAATGAAGGAGAGCCTTTATTAATTGACCAATATGTTACAGGAATTGAAGTAGATGTTGATGCGATTAGTGATGGAAAAACAACAATTGTGCCAGGAATTATGGAACACATTGAACGTTCTGGTGTTCACTCTGGTGATTCAATTGCAGTATACCCTCCACAACGCTTAAGCGAAGATGTTAAAGAAGAACTTTTTGAAACAACAGATAAAATTGCAAAAGCGCTAAATGTCATCGGCTTAATAAATATTCAATTCATTATTCAAGGAACAGATGTTTATGTAATTGAAGTAAACCCAAGAGCAAGTCGAACAATACCATTTTTAAGTAAAATTACGAGTGTCACGATGGCAAACTTAGCAACAAAATCTATTATGGGACAAGACTTAAGTGAACTTGGTTTTAAATCAGGAATTGTTGAAGAACATGAAGATGTATTTGTGAAAATCCCAGTATTTTCATTTGAAAAATTAAGAAGTGTTGATACAACTTTAGGACCTGAAATGAAATCAACAGGTGAAGCGATTGGTTATGATAAAACATTAGAAAAAGCACTATATAAAGGACTAATTGCTTCAGGTATTGATATTCCTCATGAGGGAGCAATACTCTTAACCGTTGCAGATAAAGACAAAGAAGAAGCATCTTATGTCGCTCAAAGATTCCAAAACTTAGGATTTGATTTATTAGCTACTGAAGGTACAGCAAAATATTTAAATGAAAAAGGTTTACCTGTAACAGAAGTAGCAAAAATAGGTGCTGAAGAACCAAATGTCTTATCAGTTATAAAAAATGGTGATGTACAATTTGTGATTAATACGTTAACTTCAGGAACACAACCACGATCTGATGGATTTAGAATTCGTCGTGAAGCAGTTGAGCATGCCACAATTAGTTTAACTAATCTTGATACGGCTCATGCTATTTTAAATGTGATAGATTTAACAACATTTAGTGCAAATCCCGTTAAGTATAAAGGAGTGGGTAGATATGATTCGTAAAGAATTATTACCTATAATTAGTAATAAGAAGATAGCTCATGAATCATATGAACTTGTATTAGAAAGTGAATACATTAGTTCAACTGCAGTACCAGGTCAATTTTTACATTTGTCTATTCGTAATCATACTTTAAGACGCCCTTTATCGATTGCGGCAGTTGATAAAAAAAATCATACAGTGACTTTATTATATAAACTAGTAGGTAAAGGAACTGAAGATTTAATAACTTATGACACGAATGAGAAAATTGATGTATTAGGACCCGGCGGAAAAGAATTTGTTATTGATGATTTAACTGAAAATGATGAAGTATTATTAATAGGTGGTGGGATAGGTGTTCCACCCCTTCACTTCTTAGCACAAAAGCTTTCTGAGAAAAACGTTAAAATGACAATGGTTCTTGGTTTTTTGTCTAAAGAATATCTGTTTTATGAAAAAGAATTCAATGAACTAGGTCACACAATAATTGCAACAGATGATGGTTCTTATGGTGAAAAAGGTCGAGTGACAGATGTTGATTTAAGTCAATTTAACTTTAAACATTATTATTCATGTGGGCCTCTACCGATGTTAAAAGCAGTAAAGGAAAAATATTCACATATTGATGGATTTTTATCTTTTGAAGAAAGATTCGGATGTGGTGTGGGAGCTTGTTTTGCTTGTGTAATACCAACAAAAGACGATGCAGGTTATAAAAAAATCTGTCAAGATGGTCCTGTGTTTTCTAGTAAAGAGGTGCTGATCTAATGAATTTATCAATTCAATTACCTGGACTTAATTTGAAAAATCCAATTATGCCAGCTTCTGGTTGTTTTGGTTTTGGTCGAGAATACAGTCAGTTTTTTGACTTAAATGAGTTAGGTGCCATCATCATGAAGTCCGCTACAGGTGAAGAGCGGTTAGGTAACCCAACACCAAGAGTAGCAGAAACAGCTTCAGGTATGCTAAACGCAATCGGCTTACAAAATCCTGGAGTTCATAAAATTATCGAAAAAGAAATACCATTTTTAAAAAAATTTGATATTCCAATTATTGCTAATGTTGCAGGAAGTTCAATTGAAGAATATGAGTATGTTGCTGAAGCATTTAGTAAAGATGCGACAATTAACGCAATTGAATTAAATATTTCATGCCCCAATGTAAAAGAGGGTGGAATTCAATTTGGAACAAATATTAATATGGCTGAAGAAATTACTAAACGAGTAAAAGCTAAAAGTAATGTACCTGTTTATGTTAAATTATCGCCTAATGTAACTAACGTAGTTGAAATAGCTCAAGCTGTTGAAAGAGCTGGGGCTGATGGGATTACAATGATTAACACACTCACAGGCATGCAAATCCATTTGCCTAGTAAACGTCCTTTAATTGCTAATCGAACGGGTGGACTTTCAGGTCCAGCAATTAAACCAATAGCTATTAAAATGATTTATGAAGTTAGTGAAGCGGTTGATCTGCCAATTATTGGTATGGGTGGAATTTCAAATGCGGATGATGTTATTGAATTTTTACTTGCTGGAGCAAGTGCTGTAGCTATAGGAACAGCCAATTTTCAAAATCCACTAGTTTGTTCAGAAATTATTAATAATCTTCCGAAAACCTTAGAAAATTATGGTTTTAATTCAATCGAAGATGTCATTGGAAAGGGGCATATTTAATGTACCTTGCTCTTGATTTTCCAGATTATAACAAAACAAAGAACTTTATTGAAAGAAATGATTTACAAGGCGTGCCAGTAAAAGTAGGTATGGAATTATTTTATAAAGAAGGATCAAAAATAATTAATTATTTAAAAGAGCAGAATCATTCAATTTTTTTAGACTTAAAATTATTTGACATTCCAACAACCGTAGAACGCGCAATGCATAATTTAGCAGATTTTGAAGTGGATTTTGTAAATGTTCATGCGCTAGGTGGTTCAGAAATGATAAAAAGAGCAAAATCTGCTTTGCAATCTAAATCAAGTTCAAACCATGAAACAAAATTATTAGCTGTGACAATTCTTACCTCTATGGATAATCAAATAATTAAAGATGACTTAGGATTATCTCTAACTGTGAACGAAGAAGTGTTGCGCTTAGCCAAATTATCAGAAAGCAGTGGAGCTGATGGCGTTGTTTGTTCGGTGCATGAAGCAGCAATGATAAAAGAACTTTGCGACAAAAAATTTAAAACGATGACTCCAGGAATACGTCTAACTAAAAGTCAGCACGACGATCAAAAACGTGTCGCAACACCTAAATTTGCAAAAGAAAATGGTTCTGATCATATTGTTATTGGTAGAAGCATTACACAAGCAGATAATCCGAAGTCAGCATATGATATCGCCTTAGGAGAGTGGTCTTAATGAATCAACATTATGATATTGCCAGAGATTTACTATCAATTAAAGCTGTTCAAATAAAAACAGATAGTTATTTTACTTGGACTTCAGGTATTAAATCTCCTATTTATTGTGATAATCGGTTAACAATGTCGTATCCAAAAGTTCGAAATAGAATTATCGACGGTTTTATTAATAAAATTAAAACATTTAAAAAACAACCAGATGTGATTGCAGGTTGTGCAACAGCAGGAATACCTCATGCAGCATGGATTGCAGAGCGCTTAAATTTACCAATGGTTTACGTACGTTCCTCTCCAAAAGGACACGGAAAAGGAAATCAAATTGAAGGTCTTGTTAAAAAAGGTCAAAAGATATTAGTTGTCGAAGATTTAATATCAACTGGCGGCTCTTCACTAGATGTTGTAAATGTATTAAAAGAAGAAGGTGCAGAAATTATTGGCGTAATCGCAATCTTTACGTACGGTTTAAACAAAACAATTCGTCGTTTTGAAAAAGAGGGTGTTCCATTAATAACTTTAACAGGTTTTGATTACTTAGTAGAAGCACTTGTTGAAGATGAAGAGATAACTAAAACAGATCAAGAAACATTATTAAGCTGGCGAAATAACTTATAATACAGCTTATATTACACTTCACTCACAATCTCTATCAATTTATTTTTTATTTGCTATAATTAAAAGTAATAGATAAATTAAAGTGATTATTTATGATAAAATAAAATTATTGATGAGGTTATAATTAAATGAAAATTGATGATTATGAACTATTATTAAAACTAAATGAGATTGGTACTGTAAGAGGAACTGCAAAAGTTATTTTAATATCACAACCAGCAGTATCTCAACGATTGAAGTTTATTGAAGAATATTTTGGAGATACTATTTTTATTAGAACTTCTAAACGATTGAAAGTAACACCAAGTGGTGAAATTATATTAAAACATGCTAAAGAAGTTGTTGAAAGAGAACGTCAGATAAAAAATAGGTTAGCGGCATCAAGTGTAGAAGTAAAAGGGACACTTTCGATCGCTTGTTCAACTTTAATTAGTCAGCGTTATTTACCAAGGATACTTGCTAAATTTACTAAAGAATATCCGCTAGTAACGATAGACTTAGTTACAGGCATGAGTGAAGACATTAAAAGAAATGCTAAAGATTATCATGTTAATATTATTCGTGGTGAAAAATTTAAAGAGTCAACATCTTTATTATTGTTTAAAGATCCACTATATATTTTTGATACAGAACCATTTGAAGTAGATGAAGTTAAAACTCGTCCACTCATTTCTTTTAAAAGTGACACAAGCATGCAAGCATTATTTGAAAATTGGTTATATCATCATCAAGGAAGTATTAATCCAATTAAAAAAATTAATGTAGATCAAATTGAAACGTGCAAACAATTTATGATAGAAGGTATAGGTATGGCAATTTTAACGAAAAGTGTCGCAGGATCACTTGTAGATCACTATCATTATTTGCCTCTTAAAGTTAAAGGTGATCCAGTTACTAGAGATACGTGGGTTAACTATCAACCTGGGATTAGAAAATTACCACAAGTTAACCACTTCATAGAATTGTTATTAGAAGAATTTAATAAAAAAGACGTATAAATTATACGTCTTTTTTTATTTTTAACTTCTTTATTTTATCTTCAGAAGGAGTGACATGAATTGTTTTTTGGTTATCGTATGTCACATATCCGGGTTTAGCACCAGAAGGTTTTTTAACATGACGAATCTGTGTGTAGTCTACAGGCACTGAAGCAGACATACGTGCTTGGCTATAAAATGCTGCAAGTTCAGCCGCTTCTGTAATCGTATTTTCGCTAGGATTATTTGATCGAATAACAACATGTGACCCTGGGATATTAAGTGTGTGCAACCAGATATCATCACGATGCGCTATTTTATGAGTAACATACTCATTTTGATTATTATTTCTACCTACTAAAATAGTTGTACCATCAGAGGATTCGAACTCATCAGGTTTGGGCTTTAGATGTTTTTTTCTTTTTCTTCTTTTTTGTTTTTTTAAATAACCTTGTTCTTTTAATTCATCTCGAATTTCTTCGATATCATTTTCACGAGCAATATCAACTTGTTGTAATAAATTTCTTAAATAGTTAATTTCATGAATTGTTTTATGAATTTCTTTTTTTACTATATTTTTAGAATTAACTAATTTACGATAACGTGTAAAAAAACGTTGCGCGTTTTCGCTAGGTGTTTCATCTGATTTTAATTGAATCGTGATTTCATTTTGATCAGGATCATAGTAGTCTAATACTTTTACAGATTTATCACCCTTTGTCACTAGATGCATATTTGCTGTAAGAAGTTCACCTTGTTTTTGATAAAAATCAGCACCTTCAGCTTTTTTCATCGTTTTACGGTGAATTTTTAGTTTTCTTTCATTTTTCTTAACCTCATTAGTTAAAAAGCGATAAAGATCTTTTGCTTGTTGCTTAACACGATCACGTTCAGCCTTGCCAGAATAAAAGTGATCGAGCATTTTGTTAACTGAAGAAAATATTTCTTGTTCCACATTTAAATGTGTCATTGGGAAAACATGATAGTCTTCTCGTTTAGCTTTATATATAATTGGTTTATAATCATTGTTAATTAAGGCTTTTTGGAGTTCACCAAAGCTATTTACATAAGCAGCCTGCGCACCAAGCTCTGTACGATAAACTATTTCTTTTGCAAGCAAAGGTGAGATACCAGAAAGAGTCTGAACAATTTGTTGATCAAGTTTCCCACTATTAAAATCAATTTTTTTAACAAAATCTTCCCCAGTAATTTTTAAAGGATTTAATTTGTCTTGACTAGGTGGTGTGATATATAATGCTCCAGGTAAAATTGTCCGATGTCTATTTAGATAACTCGGAATATGTTTAATACTATCTAAGATTGTTTCTTTGTCTTCATTTAATAAAATCAAATTACTATGTCGTCCCATCAGTTCCATCACTAATGTCATTTCACTCATATCGCCTATTTCATTTCTAGTTTTAAAAGTAAAATAAATAACTCTTTCTAAATGATCTTGGTTAATCTTGATTAAAATAGCACCTGAGAGATATTTTCTAAGGACCATACAAAACATTGGTGGATCTCCTGGATTTCTATAATCATCATTTGTTAAGTGAAATCGCGCATATGAAGGATGGATAGAAAATAGTAAACTATAATTTTTTCGATTATTTCTTATTGTCATTGCAACCTCAGTATCTGTTGGTTGAAATATACGATTAATTCGCCCATTTAAAATTTCTTGATTTAATTCATGAATGACAGCTCTTGTTACAACTCCGTCAAATGCCATTTAAATTCACCTCATTCGTTAGTATACCATATTGTCTTTGCCTAATAATAAATTAAAGATTATTTAAGATATATGTAGAGAAATTAATATATAAAATGTATAATGGAGAATAAATGGAGTGATAAAAATGATAAAAAGTATGACTGGATATGGAATTGATCAATTTCATGTTGAAGAAACTTTAATCACGATAGAAATTAGAACTGTTAATAACCGCTATTTAGATATTGTTTCAAAAATACCACGTTCATTTATGTATTTAGAAAATGAAATGAAACAGGTTATTCAGTCATATTTTGATCGTGGAAGAGTCGAGTTGTTTTTAACGCTATCTGGAGAATATATAACAGATAAAAAATTAACAGTTGATTGGAATTTAATGGATCAATATTTTTCTGAATTAAAAACAATAAAAGAACGCTATTCACTAGATGGATCAATACCTATAGAAATGGTATCACAGCTAAAAGACTTATTTGTCGTTCATAAAACAAATGAAAAGATAACTACGTTAGATGATAAAATTATTGAAAGTATCAAAAGAACATGTGAGCAAGTGAATTCAAATAGAGTAAATGATGGTGCATATCTCATTGCAGATATTCAAAATCGAATTATTGATATAACGCACATGTTAAAAGAGCTAGAAACCTTACAACCAAAAGTAAGTATAGATTATCGTAAACGTGTAGAACGTCGGATTGAGGAGTATGTTGGGAGTCGACTAACTTTAGATGATTCACAACTTCATCAAGAAATAGCTATATTGGCTGAAAAAGGAGATATAACTGAAGAGTTAATCCGTATGTTTAGCCATTTAGAACAATTTCAAGTTATAATAGATGAAGCGGGGCCTTTAGGTAGACGATTGGACTTTATTGCACAAGAAATGCATCGGGAAGTAAATACAATTGGAGCTAAATCAATTGACTCAAAAATTAGCAATTTGATTGTAAATATTAAAAATGAATTAGAAAAAATAAGAGAACAAATACAAAATATAGAATAAATATTTTATGTGTCTGATCTGATTCAAGGAGGAACTGATTTGGGTTTACAACTCATTAATATTGGATTTGGAAATGTTGTTTCAGCTACACGTATTATTTCAATCGTGTCACCTGAATCTGCACCAATAAAACGAATTATAACTGTTGCAAAAGACAGTAATAAATTAATTGATGCAACATATGGTAGACGAACAAGAGCAGTCATTATTACAGATAGTTCCCACGTTATTTTGTCTGCAGTTCAACCTGAAACAGTTGGACAAAGAGTCGTTAATCATGATGAAATATCAGATGAATAATTAGGGGGAAGTTTTATGTTTGATGAAAAAGGAATATTGTTTGTCTTATCAGGCCCGTCAGGTGTTGGAAAAGGGACTGTTAGAGAGCGTTTATTTGAAGTAGAGGAACAATTAAAGTATTCTATCTCTGCTACTACAAGAAATAAACGTCCTGGTGAAGTTCACGGAAGTGACTATTATTTTAAAACACATAATGAGTTTGAAAAAATGATTGAGAATGATGAATTACTTGAACATGCAAAATATGTGGATAATTATTATGGGACGCCTAAAGATTATGTTCAATCAGAACTTGATGCAGGTAATGATGTATTTTTAGAAATAGAAGTGCAAGGTGCTTTACAAGTGAAAGAAAATTTTTCTGAAGGTGTTTTTATATTTTTATTCCCACCTAGTTTAGAAGAATTAAAAAAACGGATTGTTAACCGTGGAACAGAGTCAGAGGAATTAGTACAAAACCGTTTAAATGAAGCTAAAAAAGAAATAGAAATGATGCATAATTATGATTATGTTGTTGTTAATGATAATGTTGATTATGCTGTCCAAAAAATTAAGTCAATTATAGTAAGCGAACATTGCAGACGAGAAAGAATAGAAAAGCAATACAATAATATAATAAAGGATGATGATTTTAATGTTAGAACCATCAATTGATGAACTACAAAAACAAATTCGATCAAAATATACTTTAGCAACACTTGCTGCTGAACGTGCACGTGTTATTTTAGATGAAGAAACAACTTTGTTAAAGAATCCTAAATCTCTAACACCTGTTGGATTAGCATTAGAAGAAATTAATGAAGGACTCCTTCGAGTTAAAAAGTAAAGTTACTTTAAACCCTCGCAATATTCATTTGCTAGGGTTTTAGCATTTTTAATGACGGTTATTTATAAAATGAGAGGTGTTTATCATGTTGCAAAACAAAAAAGTGTTATTAGCTGTTACAGGTGGTATTGCAGTATATAAAGCTTGTGATTTAACTAGTAAATTAACACAAGCAGGAGCAGATGTACGTGTTATTATGACTGAAAGTGCATGTAAATTTGTTTCACCATTAACATTTCAAGCATTATCTCGTAATCCGGTTTATACAGATACATTTGATGAGAAAAATCCAAAAAAAATTGCTCATATCGATCTAGCTGATTGGGCAGAAATCGTTATTATAGCTCCAGCAACTGCAAATACAATAAGTAAAATTGCAAATGGGTTAGGTGACGACATGTTAACAACTACATTACTGGCGACGCGTGCAACAATTTACATTGCTCCAGCAATGAATGTTCACATGTATCAAAATCAAGCTGTTATAGAGAATATGAATAAGTTAACTCGTTATGGTTGTCATTTTATTGAACCAGGAGCGGGTTATTTAGCATGTGGTTATGTGGGTAAAGGACGCTTAGAAGAACCGACAACAATTATTGATGTGATTAAAAAACATCAAAATGAAAAATCACTCTTAAAAGATAAGAAAATTTTAATTACAGCAGGACCTACAAGAGAAATCATTGATCCTGTTAGATTTTTCTCGAATAATTCAACAGGTAAAATGGGTTACGCTCTTGCTGAGGTGGCAGCTAGATTAGGGGCTAAAGTCACTTTAGTAAGTGGTCCTGTTAGTTTGGTAACCAAAAATAATAATATTTCACGCATAAATATCACTTCAGCAGAAGAGATGTATCATGCAGTTCATAAGCATTATCAAGAATCTGATATTGTTATAAAAGCAGCAGCTGTTGCGGATTATCGACCAAAACAAACCCATTCTCAAAAGATGAAAAAATCAGATGATAAATTAGTATTTGAAATGGAAAGAACTAAGGATATATTAAAATCATTAGGTGATAAAAAAGAACATCAGTTTTTAGTTGGCTTTGCAGCAGAAACAGAGAATCATCTAGAAAATGGGAAAAATAAATTAATTAAGAAAAATTTAGATGCAATTGTGATTAATAATGTTTCTGAAGAAGGGGCAGGTTTTGGAACAGAAACAAATAAAGTTACTTATTTAGATAAAAATTTAAAGGAATACCCATTCCCACTTGATTCAAAAGAAGTTATAGCTGAAAAAATATATCATCAAATCATTAAAACTCTTGAGGATGACAATCAGTGAACATTGCGAAAGTTATTGTAGATGTACCAGCAAGTAATGTGAATCAAACTTTTGATTATAAAGTTCCAGACAAATTTCAGTCTATGATAAAAAAAGGAATGCGTGTTGTTATTCCTTTTGGACCTCGTAAGATTACGGGATTTGTTATTGGCTTTACAAATGAATCAGAGTTTAAAAAATTAAGAGAAATTATTGATATATTAGATATTATACCTGCTTTAACAAATGAATTATTAGAATTAGGTAGATGGCTTTCTGATCAAACAATGTCTTTATATATATCAACTTATCAAGCAATGCTCCCACAAGTATTAAAGTCAAAATATGAGCGCACACTTATCAAACAATCAGACACATTACCAAAAGAATTAAGTGTGTTATTTAAAAATTCAGATGAAATATCATATGAAATCATTTTAGAAAAAAATATTAATTTGAAAATTATTCAACAAGCAATAGAAACGGGCATGATTAAAGAACATTATAAAGTTAAATCTCAAATAACAAAAAAATATCAAACAATTATTACACCCAATGTTCAATTAAAAGAGTTAGTTGAATATGAAAAGCAGTTAGCAAAAAATGCTCATCGACAAAAACAAATATTAAATTATTTTATTGAACATAACCAACCAATCGAACAAAACAAATTATATAAAGAATTAGGGATTTCACGAACTAATTTAAAACCACTTTTAGAAAAAGAGTTAATTACTCTAACACAAAAAGAGATATATCGTAATCCATACGATCGAGACTTCAAAAAAACTTATAAAAAGTCATTAACTGAAGAACAAAATAATGCGATAAAACCAATTCATTATGCAATAGAACATAATATAAACGAAACATTTTTATTGTATGGCGTTACTGGTAGCGGAAAAACTGAAATTTATTTGCAAGCAATTGATAATGTTATTAATAAAGGCCAAGAAGCTATAGTGCTTGTTCCAGAAATTGCTCTGACACCTCAAATGGTTGAACAGTTTAAAGGTAGATTTGGTGAAAGGGTTGCGGTAATGCATAGTGCTTTATCGATAGGCGAAAAATATGATGAGTGGTTAAAAATTCGACGAGGAGAAGTACAAGTCGTAGTCGGTGCTCGTTCAGCTATCTTTGCACCATTTAAAAATTTAGGTATTATTATTATCGATGAAGAGCATGAAGGCACATACAAACAAGAAGATACTCCACGATACCATGCACGTGATGTGGCGATTGAACGTGCGCGAATAAATAACTGCCCGGTTGTTTTAGGAAGTGCAACACCAACACTGGAATCGTTTGCGCGAGCTGAAAAGTCGGTTTATACATTACTAACATTATCAAAAAGAACTAACAATAAACCAATGCCAAACGTTGACGTAGTCGATATGCGAGCAGAGCTTCATTCAGGGAATCGGACGATGTTTTCAAGCACATTAATTGATAAAATGAAATTAGCAATTAGTAAAAATGAACAAGTTGTTTTGTTATTAAATAGACGTGGTTATTCTAATTTTGCTTTATGTAGAGATTGTGGTCATGTCGAACAGTGTCCTAATTGTGATATTTCTTTAACGTATCACAAAGGTCATAACTCTCTAAAATGTCATTATTGTTCATATGAAATGACCATGCCTAATAAATGTCCAGCTTGTACAAGTGATTTAATTAGTTTTTTTGGCACGGGCACAGAACGTGTAGAAGAAGCATTAAAAAAATTACTACCGACTTTAAAAATAATTAGAATGGATGTCGATACAACGCGAAGAAAAGGTGCTCACGAACGTTTACTGAATAAATTCTCCGCAGGTGAAGCTGATGTTTTATTAGGAACACAAATGATCGCAAAAGGACTAGATTTTGAAAATGTTACATTAGTAGGTGTTCTAGCTGCTGATTCAATGCTTCATTTACCTGATTTTAGAGCTGCTGAAAAAACTTTTCAATTATTGACACAAGTAAGTGGTCGTGCAGGGAGACATAGTTTAGATGGTGAAGTTATTATTCAAAGTTATACACCTGAACATTATAGTATAAATTTAGCAAGTAATTATAACTTTCCTGCTTTTTATAAAAAAGAAATGCAAATGCGTCGCGCATTTCAATACCCTCCCTATGTTTATCTAGCTCTAATCACCATAACAGATGTAAATTTAAATAAAGTCATTGAAATCTCCAAACGTTTCACAGAAAAATTAATCATGATTTTATCGAATAAATCGATTGTTTTAGGTCCAACACCTTCGCCAATTGCACGTATAAAAAAACGTTATCGCTACCAAATAATAATTAAATATCGATTTGAAGACAACTTACAGCGAAAAATTAATGCAGTAAAAAATGAATTTAATAATGAATTAAAAAAAGATTTACAAATTTTAATTGATATCAATCCAAATCAACTTATGTAGAAAGGAATATATTATGAAAAAAATAGCATTTATGGGTACACCAGACTTTTCAGTACCGGTTCTTGAAAGATTAATTGAAGATGGATATAAGATAGAACTAGTAGTGACACAACCTGACAGACCTAAAGGCCGAAAAAGAACATTAACAGCATCTCCTGTAAAAGAAGCAGCACTCGCACACAATCTCAATGTTTTTCAGCCTGAAAACTTGAAAGCGTCTTATGAAGAAATTTTTAAATACGATATAGATATTATTATTACAGCAGCATATGGACAATTATTACCAAATGAATTATTAGAATATCCAGAGTATGGAAGTATTAATGTACATGCCTCACTTTTACCTGAGCTTCGAGGAGGAGCTCCAATACATTATTCAATTTTACAAGGAAAAAAAGAAACTGGTATTACAATAATGTACATGGTTGAAAAATTAGATGCTGGAAATATTATTTCACAACAAGCAATCCCTATAGAAGAAACGGATCATGTAGGGATTTTACATGATAAACTATCAGTAGTAGGAGCAGAATTATTAAGTAAAACACTTCCTGATATTTTTAATCGAACAAATCAATCTATCAAACAAGATGAGTCAAAAGCGACATTTGCTCCTAATATCAGTCGTGAATTAGAAAGAATAAATTGGCATGATGCAAATGATGTCGTTTATAATCATATAAGAGGTTTACACCCTTGGCCAGTTGCTTATACAACATATAAACAAGATAGAATGAAAATATGGTGGGCTGAACTGGATAATAAAATTTATGAAGCAGGTCAACCAGGTGAAATAATCAAAAAAGATGAAGTAAGCTTTACAGTCTTATGTGGTAATAAAAAGGCTGTTAAAATAACAAATATACAACCAGCTGGTAAAAGAAAAATGTCTGTTGAAGATTTTTTACGTGGTGCAGATGATTTAATAGAAATCGGCGAGGTAATGGAGTGAAGAAATGTTACTAAGAAAAACGGCACTTGAATTATTAACTCGAATTGAAAAAGAGAATAGTTTTAGTCATTTATTAATTTCAGACACTATTGATAATAGTGCATTAAATCTTCAAGATGAAAATTTACTTGTTGAAATTGTATATGGCACTATCGAACGTAAGATTACATTAAATTATTTTTTATCTCCATTTATTAATAAAAACAAAAAAATGGATCCGTGGATTTTGACTTTATTACAAATGTCAGTATATCAAATGAAATACTTAGATAAAGTGCCAGACTATGCAATTATTAATGAAGCAGTAGAAATAGCCAAACATAAAGGACACAGAGGAACGGGTGCTTTGGTTAATGGCATATTAAGAAGTTTACAACGTAAAGGTGTACCTGAATTTGAAGCAATAAAGGATAAAACAGAACGTTTAGCTATCGAAACTAGCCATCCTAAATGGCTGGTAGATCTTTGGATCCAAGATTATGGTTTTGAATTAACTAAGAAAATTTGTGAAAGTAACTTAGTAAGAAAACCAATGACATTACGTACACAAATTTTAAAAAATAATCGTACTGAGCTAATTAATCAATTAGCAAATATTGATATAGAAGCAAGAAAATCATCAATAACCGAACAAGGTGTTATTATCGATTCAGGTAACGTGATTAAAACATCTATTATCGGATTAGGAAATGCGACGATTCAAGATGAAAGCTCAATGCTTGTAAGTGAATTACTTAATGTTAAACCAGGCATGAAAGTATTAGATTGTTGTAGTGCTCCTGGTGGAAAAACCACCCATATTGCAGAACTCATGAATGATCAAGGAGAAATTATCGCTCATGACTTACATCAAAAGAAAATTAATCTAGTAAAAAATCATGCAGATCGCCTTAATTTATCGAGTATAACAGCTACGCCAGAAGATGCTCGTGAATTAACAAAAGTTCATCAACATCAATCGTTTGATCGCATTCTTATTGATGCTCCTTGTTCTGGATTAGGCGTTATCAGAAGTAAACCAGATATTAAATACAATAAAACAAAAGCAGACGTTGAGAAACTTCAATCTGTTCAACAAGATATTCTTAATGAAGTGAGCCAACTATTAAACAAAGATGGTCAACTCATTTACAGTACATGCACAATTAACACTTTAGAAAATGATCAAGTTATCGAAAAGTTTTTAACTGAACATCCTGAATATGAAGTTGATCCTAATTTTACCAAGGACTTACCAAAAGAAGTAATTGAAAATAGTCGTATCACAGATTATGGAATTCAATTATTTCCTTTCACTATTAACTCTGATGGTTTTTTTATGACTAGATTACAATATAGAAATTAATATAATCAGAACCGTTAATAAAATTGAGTTGCGTGAGAGTTTTTTAAAAACGAATATAGGATAGGTTTCGTCAGGTTAATGAAGATTACGGTTGAATTTATCAAAATAAACAAAAGCAGTACTTTGTAATCATTGCTGACGGTATGGGCGATCATCAAGCAGGTGAAATTAGTGAATTAGATGCTCAAACGCATCCACAAAAAAATTTATTAAAAGCACTTGGAAGCAATAAGTCAGTTAAAACAAAAATTAAAACAATAAATTAAAGTGATATAACAAATATCTTTAAAGAAGATATAATTAATCAAGACAAAGAATTTGAAATAAAATTGAAAATAGAAAAAGATAAAATGCTGAATATAAAGTAAAGAGCAATGGTGAAGTGTTAATTAATCAAATAATATCTTATGAAGAGGGTAGTTAAATGGCAGAAGGACAAATTATAAAAGCATTAAGTGGATTTTATTATGTTAAATCAGGAAATGAAATATATGCTTGTAAAGGTAGAGGTTTATTTAGAAAGCAAAAAATCAATCCTTTAGTAGGTGATTATGTTTTATTTGATATAACTGAAAATGGGGAAGGTTACGTACAAAAAATAAAATCTAGAAAAAATGAACTTACCAGACCACCTATTGCAAATTTAACGCAAGCAATAATTGTTACATCAGCTACAGAACCTGATTTTAGCTCATTACTCTTAGATCGCTTTATCAGTCTTATGGAAGCAAAAAGAATAAAAACATACATTGTAGTGACAAAAATAGATTTAGCTACCGAAAAAGAATTAACTAAAATAAAAGATTATCAAAAAGCTTATAAAGAGATTGGTTATGATATATTTTTAGTGTCTCTAAATGAAAGACAAGAGTTACCAGAAATAGAATCTAAATTTAAAGATGAAACAACTGTAATTGCTGGTCAAACAGGTGTCGGCAAATCAACTTTACTTAATATTATTGATCCAAAATTGAATTTAAAAACAGGAATAATATCAACCAGCTTAGGACGTGGTAAGCATACAACAAGACACGTCGAGCTTATTGAAATAAATGGAGGTCTTGTTGCAGATACCCCAGGTTTTAGTCAATTAAACTTAACTGATATAGATGTAGAAGAGCTAACTGATACATTTATTGAAATGAAAGAAATAAAAAGTAAGTGCCGTTTTCGTGGTTGTTTACATGATAAAGAGCCTCAATGTGCAGTTAAACAAGCTGTTGAGACTGGAGAGATTAACAAATTCCGCTATCAACATTATTTAACATTTTTACAAGAAATAAAATCTAGAAAGCCGAGGTATTAATTATGATAAAAATAGCACCATCAATTCTCTCAGCAAATTTTGCTAAATTAGGTGAAGAAATTAAAGAGATAGAAGAAGGAGGAGCAGATTATGTCCATATTGATGTAATGGATGGACATTTTGTGCCTAATATTACAATCGGACCATTAATTGTTGATGCTGTTAAACCCATTACAAAATTACCATTAGACGTTCATTTAATGATCGAGAATCCAGATAAGTATATAAAAGATTTTGTAGAGGCCGGAGCAGATATCATAACAGTTCATCAAGAAACATGTCCTCATTTGCATCGAACAATTCAATTAATAAAAAAAGAAAATGTTAAAGCAGGAGTTGTTATTAATCCAGGAACACCTGTAGCAATGATAAAAGAAGTATTAAATAATGTAGATTTAGTCTTAGTTATGAGTGTAAATCCAGGTTTTGGTGGTCAGACATTTATTCATGAAACACTTTCTAAAATAGAAGAAATTGATTTAATTAGGAAAGAAAATAATTATAAATTTGAATTACAAGTTGATGGTGGAGTTAATGTTGAAACAGCAAAACTATGTGTTGATGCAGGAGCAGATGTATTAGTTGCAGGAAGTGCCGTCTTTAATCAGTCTAATCGTAAAAAAGCGATACAAGATATAAAAGATGCAATAAAAAAATAAGACATAATAAAAGCACCCTATTATAAAATAGAGGTGCTTTTATCTATCATATTTTGAGTCCATATTAGACACGCTCTACTTTACCTGATTTAAGGGCACGAGCAGAAACGTATACACGTTTAGGTTTACCATCAACCATGATTCTAACTTTTTGAACGTTAGCTTTCCATTTACGTTTTGAACTGTTTAGTGCGTGTGAACGATTGTTTCCAGTACCAGTTCCACGACCAGTGATAACACATCTTCTTGACATATAAAAAACCTCCTAACTATCTACATATAGCCTTCAATTACCTATTATAATTTATCATATCTACAGAAATAAAGCAATATGAAAGTGATTTAAGTTTATTAAAGATAGTTTAATGGTGTAATAAGATGTCTAATAAATTCATAATTTAAAGGTTGGTTAATTATAACTGTTCAAAATCGTTTACATGTAGTATTATATATAATGTTGAAAAAATGAAGCAATGATTAAAAAATTTTAATGTATTTGAGGAGGACTTATTTTGTCTAAACGTTTATTAACAGGAAAGATGTTAAAGAAAATGATTGAATTGGCTCAAAAACATCTTTTAAATAATAAAGATAAAATTAATGATTTAAATGTATTTCCAGTTCCAGACGGTGATACTGGAACAAATATGAGTTTAACGATGACTTCAGGTTTAAATGAAGTAAAAGAGATTAATAATGACAACGTTTCAGAAGTAGCTGCAGCATTTTCTAAAGGATTATTAATGGGAGCACGTGGTAATTCAGGTGTTATCTTATCACAAATATTTAGAGGTTTTAATAAAGGATTAAATAAAAAAGAAGCAGTGAATTCAGCTGAATTAGCTAAAGCATTTGAAGAAGGTGTGATTATGGCCTATCAAGCTGTAACTAACCCGGTTGAAGGAACTATTCTAACAGTTGTTAAAGATGCTGCAGAAGTTGCAAAACAAGCTGATGAAACAACTGAAATAATTGAATTAATGACTTCAGTAACTAAAGAAGCACAAAAGTCTTTAAATCATACGCCTGAACTATTACCCGTATTAAAAGAAGTAGGTGTTGTTGATTCAGGTGGTAAAGGGTTATTAGTTATATATGAAGGATTTTTAGCTGCATTAAAAGGTGAAGATATTACTAGTAATGATGAAGAGGTTGAATTCGAATCTGAAATACAAAATGAACATGAACAATCAATCCAATCATATATTAATGTTGGATCAATTGAACATGGCTATTGTACAGAATTTATGGTTGATATAAATAAATATAAATTGGAAGATGATGATTTTGATGAACAACTTTATCGTCGTGAATTAGAAAGATACGGTGATTCATTACTTGTTGCAGCAGATGAAGGTATAGTAAAAGTTCATATTCATACTGAAACACCGGGTGATGTGATGTCATTTAGTCAGAAATTTGGTGATTTAATGAATATTGATATTGAGAATATGCGAAAACAATATGAAGCTATTATAAAAGCAGATATAGAAAAAGAAAAAAATTATCCACCTGTAGATGTAGCGAAAATTATAGTTTCTTCTGGAAAAGGAATTAATTCAACATTTGAAAGTATCGGTGCAGATTATATTATTCATGGTGGTCAGACAATGAACCCAAGTACGGAAGATATATTATCTGCTATTAAGAAAGTAAATGCTAAAGAAATATATATATTTCCAAATAATAAAAACATTATTTTATCAGCTAATCAAGCAGCAGAAATGGTTGAACAAAAAGTACACGTAATTTCAACTAAATCAATTCCTCAAGGAATCGCAGCTTTATTTGCATTTGATGAAAGTCATGAAAGTCATGAAAATATAAATCAAATGAATCAAGCAATTGAAGAGGTGAAAACAGGACTAGTTACCTACGCTGTAAGAGATACTGAGGTAAACAATTTAAAAATAAATAAAAATGACTTTATGGGAATAAATGATGATACAATCAAAGTAAATCATAAAAATAAAATTGAAGCAGCTAAAGAATTATTGAAAGATCTAATAGATGAAGAAGATGAAATTTTAACAGTGTTTTACGGTAAGGATATGAAAGAAAATGAAAAAGAAGAAATAGTCAATTATGTTGAAACAAATTATGAAGATATAGAAGCTGAATTTCATGATGGTGATCAACCTGTATATTCGTTAATCATTATGATTGAATAGAAATAAAACCTCTGCCTTTGTTGGTAGAGGTTTTTTCGTTCAAGTATGAATATAAATTATCTAATGTTATAATTAAACTATCAATTAATGAAAAAATAGTTAAAGGATTGTGATTAAATGTTAACCGCTCAGGTGACGACAATAAAAGGAGTAGGAGAAAAAGTAGCACAAGATTTAGCAGAAATGAACATTTATACTGTTCAAGATCTTATCTATTATTTTCCCTACAGATATGATGTTCATGAAATTAAACCTGTTTCAGAATTAATTCATGATGATCAAGTCACTGTTATTGGTCAAGTAATTTACGATCCAACTGTCTCATATTTTGGTCATAGAAAATCACGTCTAATGTTTACGGTTAATGTTGAAGGCGTAGCAATAAAAGCAGTAATGTTTAATCGTGCATTTGCTAAAAAACAATTACCAGCTGGAACTGACGTAACATTAACTGGTAAATGGGATGCTCATAGATTACAAATAACAGTAAGTGAATATAAACTAGGTGTCACAAACGATGATTCAGAAATTAAAACGTATTATTCAGTTAAAGGTAAACTTTCAGCATATCGTTTAAAATTATTAATTAAAGAAGCAATTCAACTTTACGAAACTAAAATTATAGAAACATTACCTGAAACATACATACGAAAATATAAATTAGCAACATTAAATGAAGCACTTATTTGGATACACTTTCCTACTTCAACATTGCATTTAAAGCAAGCAAAAAGACGTTTTATTTATGAAGAATTACTTTTATTTCAAATTAAAATGCAATTGTTAAGAAAAAAATCACGTGAATCTGACATAGGTGAGGGAATAACATTTGAGCAAGAAAAAATTGATGCCTTTATCAAAAGTTTACCGTATCAACTAACTCATGCTCAGCAGAGGTCATTAAATGAAATATATGATGATTTAAAATCACCATATCGAATGAATCGATTACTTCAAGGTGATGTTGGATCAGGAAAAACAGTAATTGCAGCACTTGCTTTATATGCTGTTTATTGTTCTGGAAAACAAGGAGCATTAATGGTCCCAACAGAAATTCTTGCAGAACAACATTATACTTCGTTAAAAAGAATGTTTCATAATAAACTTAAAATAGGTTTATTAACGGGCTCTACTACTGCAAAAGAACGAAGAGAAATATTGGCCTTACTTCGTTCGGGAGAAATAAATATTTTACTTGGCACACATGCATTGATACAACAAGGCGTTGATTTTAAAAATCTTGGTTTAGTTATTATAGATGAACAGCATAGATTTGGCGTTGAACAAAGACGTATTCTCCGTGAAAAAGGTTTGCATCCAGATACGTTATTTATGACTGCCACACCCATTCCACGTACGCTCTCGATCACAGCTTTTGGAGATATGGATATTTCTATAATTGATGAATTACCTCAAGGTAGAAAAGAAACAGAAACATTTTGGGTTAAGGAAAATATGCTTGAACGCATTTTAATATTTATTAAAAAAAGAATTGATCAAGGTGAGCAAGCCTTCGTCGTTTCACCACTAATTGAGGAATCAGAAAACTTTGATTATCAAAATGCGATTGATTTATTTAATCAACTAAGAACCTATTATCCTCAAGATGTCGGTATCGGTTTATTACATGGTCGACTAAAGCAAGAAGAAAAAGATTCAATAATGAATCAATTTATTAAAAATGAAATACAAATTATAGTTGCTACTACAGTTATAGAAGTCGGTGTTAACGTGCCTAATGCGACGGTTATGCTGATATACAATGCTGAACGATTTGGTTTAAGTCAGCTTCATCAACTAAGAGGTCGAGTTGGTCGGGGAGATAAGCAAAGTTATTGTATTTTAATCGCAGAACCTAAAGGTGAGATTGGAAAAGAAAGAATGAAAATCATGACAGAAACGAATGATGGATTTAAATTGTCAGAAAAAGATTTAAAATTAAGAGGTCCTGGAGATGTACTTGGTAAAAAACAAAGTGGTATACCTGAATTTAAGTTAGCAGATATTGTTCATGACTACCGCACATTAGAAACTGCAAGGGTAGATGCGATAGAAATTGTAGAAAATGATTTATTAAAAAAGAACTCTGAATTTAAGCAATTAGCACAAATTATAGAAAATGATCATTTATTAAAAACAAAATTAGACTGACTTATGAAAACTTGCATATCATGCTTAGCTATTATATATTACTACTAGTACCTAGTCATAAAGGTAACTAGAAGATAAGTTGGTGGTGGTTTAAAGTGCGTCTTAAAAAAGAAACTAGACAATTAAAGTTACTAGATAAAATTAATAAGACACCTTTTATTACTGACCAAGAGTTGGCAGACTTTTTTTCAGTGAGTATTCAAACAATTAGATTAGATCGTTTGGAATTAGGAATACCAGAATTAAGAAAGCGAATTAAGTCAGTTGCTACAAGCCAATGGAGTGAAAAATTAAAGTCCCTTCCAATTGAAGAAGTAATAGGGAGTATAATTGATTTAGAATTAGATAATAGAGCTATTTCAATTTTAGACATTAAAGAAGAACATGTCTTTTCACGAAATAAAATTGCAAGAGGACATCATTTATTTGCACAGGCTAATTCACTTGCTCTTGCAGTTATTGATGATGAGTTAGCTTTGACACATAAATCAGAAATTAATTTTAAACGTCAAGTAAAATTGGGTGAACAAGTAGTATGTAAAGCAACTGTCCTATCAAAGAAGCAATCAAAAACAATAGTTGAAATAAACAGTTATGTAAAAGATGACCTTGTATTTCAAGGTCAATTTATCATGTATCGATACCAACATAAAGGGAGTAAATGATTATGCGAATAGCAATAGATGCAATGGGTGGTGACAATGCTCCAAAAGCAATTGTAGAAGGAGCTATGGATGCTATAAAAGAAATAAAAAATTTATCTCTAACGCTAGTTGGTGATGAAAATGAAATTAAAAAACATTTAACAAATGACGAAAGAATTAAAATTATACATACAAAAGAAATAATTGAAGATGATGATGATCCAACACGTGCAGTAAGAAGAAAAAAAGAGGCTTCGCTTGTCTTAATGGCACAAGAAGTTAAACAAGGTCGTGCTGATGCATGTATTTCTGCTGGTAATACTGGTGCATTAGTTGTTGCCGGGCTTTTAATTGTTGGTAGAATGAAAGGAATTGAACGTCCAGCTCTTAGTCCTATCTTACCGACATCTAATCAAAAAGGTTTTTTACTTTTAGATGCCGGCGCTAATGTCGATGCAAATGCTAAAAATTTAGCACAATATGGTGTAATGGGTTCGATTTATGCCGAAAAAGTACGTGGCATTAAAAAACCTAAAATAGGTTTATTAAATGTAGGAACAGAAGATACTAAAGGAAATAATGTAACAAAAGAAGCATTTGAACTACTGAAAAATTCGCCAATTAATTTTGTCGGGAATATTGAAGCACGAGATTTATTAAAAGGTGTAGTAGATGTGGTAGTTACCGATGGTTTTAGTGGAAATATTACCTTAAAATCAATTGAAGGAACAGCAATCCATGTGCTAGATTTATTAAAAGGTGTTTTAACGTCATCTTTAAAAACAAAACTAGCTGCAGGTTTAATAAAAAATGACTTAATGTCGCTTAAAGAGCAATTAGATTATCCAGAATATGGTGGTGCGGCATTATTTGGATTAAAAGCTCCAGTTATAAAATCACACGGATCGTCTAATGAACGTGCAATATATCACACAATTAAACAAGCGTGTAATATGATTGATAATAATGTGATGAAGGTAATTGATGAAACAATCCAAAAGATGAATGAAGCAAAGGAGAATTAATATGAAAAAAATAGCTTTTATGTTTCCAGGTCAAGGATCACAAGTTGTCGGAATGGGTCAGGATTTTTATGAAGATGAAACAATAAAATCATTATATGAAGAAGCTAATCAAGCATTAGGTAAAGATATTACCTCACTTATGTTTAATGGACCAGTTGAAGAATTAACTGAAACAGAAAACGCTCAACCTGCACTTTTATTAAGTAGTATTGCTGCCTATACTCTCTTAGAAGCAGAGGGAATTAAACCTGTGATGACAGTAGGTCACAGTTTAGGAGAGTATAGTGCGCTTGTAGCAGCTAAGTCTCTTAAATTAAACGAGGCATTACCACTCGTTGCTACAAGAGGAAAGTTAATGGAAAAAGCGTTTCCTAAAGGTCAAGGAACTATGGCAGCAGTTTTAGGATTAAACGAAAATGAAATTAAAAATGAACTGAAAAAAATAAAAAATGACGAAATTGTAGATATAGCTAATCTAAATTGTCCAGGTCAAATCGTTATTTCGGGTTCAAAAAACGGTATTGAACAAGCAGAATTAATTCTAAAAGGAGCTGGTGCAAGAAGAGTATTACCACTTAATGTTAGTGGTCCATTTCATTCACAACTAATGGAAAAAGCAAATGAAGAATTTGAACATTATTTAAATCAAGTTAATTTAACAACAGCAGAAATACCTGTGTACGCAAATGTGACAGCTAATGCCGTTCAAGAAAGTGAACAGATTAAAGACCTGTTAATGAAACAACTATACTCACCTGTGCGTTTCGAAGAGTCAATAAATAATATGATTCAAGCAGGTGTAGATGCTTTTGTTGAAGTGGGAACAGGTAGAGTCCTAAGTGGACTTGTTAAAAAAATTGATCGAAAAGTAAAAACATTTTCTGTACAAGACAAGAAATCATTAGATGAATTTCTGGCCTGGTACCATGGTGAATAATAATATATAAGGGGTGAAATAAATATGTTGAAAAATAAAAATGCAATCGTAACAGGTGCTTCTAGAGGAATTGGTCGTGCTATTGCGATCGAATTTGCTAACCAAGGAGCAAATGTTGTTATTAATTATTCAGGAAATGAAAAAGCAGCAAATGAAGTAGTAGAAATACTAAAAGAAAAAGGGGTTAAGTCATTTGCAATTAAAGCAAATGTTTCTGATGAAAAAGATGTTAAAAAAATGATGAAAGAAACCCTTAAGGAATTTGGTTCAATTGATATATTAGTAAATAATGCTGGCATAACACGTGATAATTTATTAATGCGTATGAAAGAAGCAGATTTTGATGATGTGATTGATATAAATTTAAAAGGCACATTTTTATGTATTAAATCAGTCACACGCCAAATGATGAAGCAACGAAGTGGTCGAATTATCAACGTGGCTTCTATTGTTGGTGTGAGTGGTAATGCAGGACAAGCAAACTATGTTGCTTCAAAAGCCGGTGTAATAGGATTAACTAAATCAGTTGCTCAAGAGCTAGCTTCAAGAAACATATTAGTAAATGCCGTTGCACCTGGATTTATCGAAACAGATATGACAGATGAATTAAATGATGATCAGAAAAAAGCTGTTTTAAATCAAATACCGCTAGAAAAATTAGGTTCACCTAGTGACGTTGCTCGCGTTGTAAGATTTTTAGCTTCAGACGATGCAGCATACCTAACAGGTCAAACTATACATGTTGACGGTGGCATGGTTATGTAATATGATTACGTCGAGAGTTAAAAGAAATATGATACTATCATTGGAAGGAGGTGAAAGAGATGTCAGAAGTATTTGATCGTGTTAAAGAAATTATTGTAGACCAGTTAGACGTCGAAGAAGCACAAGTTACAATGGAAGCCTCTTTCAGAGATGATTTAGAAGCGGATTCATTAGATGTTGTAGAATTAGTAATGGAATTAGAAGACGAATTCGACATTGAAATTGCAGATGAAGAAGCGGAACAAATTAATACTGTTGGTGATGCAGTTAACCATATTGAAAGTAAATAAAAGTATGTAGTAAAAATAATCTACATAAAATAGGCATTAAAAGGTCTCGCTAACGCGAGACTTTTCAATTAAAATAGAGGAGGTGAAAGTGTGCAGGTAAAAAAATTTGAAAGTAAATTCAATCTTGAATTTAATAATAAAAACTTATTAATTCAAGCATTTACGCATTCATCATATGTGAATGAGCATCGGCAAAAAAAATTAATTGATAATGAACGACTAGAGTTTTTAGGTGATGCAGTTTTAGAATTAGGCGTTTCAGAATATTTATATAACAAACATGTGGAAATGTCAGAAGGAGAAATGACAAAATTACGTGCGACAATTGTTTGTGAAGAATCACTATATTATTTTTCTAATATTTTAAACTTTAATGAATTTATATTACTTGGAAAAGGTGAAGAACAAACAGGTGGTAGAGATCGTCAAGCATTGCTGGCAGATGTATTTGAAGCGTTTTTGGGAGCTTTGTTTATTGACCAAGGGTATAAAGAGGTTATTAAGTTTTTAAATCATTTTGTATTTCCTAATATTATGACCGGTGCTTTTTCGTATGCGATGGATTATAAAAGTGAATTGCAAGAACTTATTCAACGCCGTAAAAAATTTAAGTTGAATTATGATATTATTGAAGAGCGTGGTCCGTCACATAGTAAAGAGTTTGTGGCAGAAGTTAAAGTAGATAATGAGATATCGAAAATAGGCATAGGTAAAACAAAAAAAGAAGCCGAACAAAGAGCAGCACAAAATATGCTAACTGAATTGAATCAAAACGGTTAAGTATATAATAAAAAGCTGTTTTTTATTGAAAAAACAGCTTTTTATTATAAGTTATTTTCTCACAGAGCGTAATTCATCAATAAAAGCATGCTTTTCATTGATACTTAACTGTTGTTTTTGTACAACAACATCATACATAAACTTTAAATCTTCGTATCGGTTAATATCATAATCTTTTTCATCAACTAAAATGCGATTGGCGATATCTAATCTTTCAGCTAATTCATTTAAAATATATTTCAAGTTTTCTTGTGTAGGTTCATTTAAGTTCATTTATTCTACTCCTTTTAGATATTAAATTATTGATATGATTTATTATAACATAAAACATATTTTTGAAAAATCCAAGAAATATCTAATAAATGGTTATTGAGTAAAAAGGAGAATGTTCATGTTTTTAAAACAATTAGATACTGTGGGTTTTAAATCTTTTGCTGAAAGAACAAAAATTGATTTTGTCGAAGGCGTAACAGCAGTAGTAGGTCCTAATGGTAGCGGTAAAAGTAATATTATCGATGCAATTCGTTGGGTGCTTGGAGAGCAATCAGCGAAATCTTTGCGTGGAACAAAAATGGAAGATGTCATTTTTCAAGGTAGTGATTCGCGGCATGCGTTAAACTTTGCTGAAGTAACTTTAGTGTTAAATAATGAGTTAAACCAACTACCAATTGATTATAAAGAAGTAAGTATTACCAGACGAGTTTATCGCTCAGGTGACAGTGAGTTTTTTATTAATAAACAGATATGTCGTTTAAAAGATATCATTGATTTATTTATGGATTCAGGTTTAGGAAAAGAAGCTTTTACAATCATCGGACAAGGTAAAGTAGAGGAAATACTAAGTTCTAAAGCAGAAGAGCGTCGTGCTATTTTTGAAGAGGCCGCTGGTGTATTAAAGTATAAACAAAGAAAACGTCAAGCAGAGTTTAAATTAATAGAAACTGAAGATAATTTAGATCGTGTAGAAGATATTATTCATGAAATAGAGCAACAAATTGAGCCATTAGAAAAGCAGGCCGAAACAGCAAAAACTTATCTAGAAAAACGTCAAATATTAAAAAAAGTAGAAATAAGTATGTTAGTAACAGAAATAGCAGAAAAGCATCATACTTGGCATTCAATATTAAATGAAATTACAAAACTTAAAGATAAAGAAATAGAATTATCAACATATATTCAAAAAGAAGAAATTAAATTAGCTAAAAATAAAGAAATAAAACATCAATTAGAAACTGAAATAGAAGAAATTCAAAAGCAATTATTAACCGCAACAGAAGAATTAGAAAACACAGAGGGTAAAAAAAATGTATTGCAAGAAAGATTAAAACATTTCACAGAAAATAAAACTAATTTAGAAAGAACTCTAAATGAAACAATAGAACAAAGAATAAAAGCAATAGAAAAGCTTGAAAAAGAAAATGCTGTATTTAATGAACTTTCTAAGAAACAAGATGCACTCTTTACAAGAGTAAATAATGTAAAAAACAAACTTGAATATACAGAAGAAGAATTAGCAGATCAAATCGAAAATTTAAAAGCAGACTACATTCAAAAATTAAATGAACAAGCTGTTAAAAAGAATGAATTAAATTTAGCAATAAAACGTGTAGAACAAATAAAAGAATCTAGTGAATCTGAATCATTAAATCAAAAAGAAAAAACAAGTGAAAGAGAATCATTAGAAGAAAAATTACAAGAATATGATGAGTTAATAGAAAAAGAAAACAATTATTTAAATGAAATAATAAAAAGAATTAAAAAGAAGTCAATTAATTTAGATGAAAAAGAAAACAAATATGAAACTATGCGAAATAAACTTCAAGAAGCTCATCAAAAAATAGAAAAGTTAAATTCAAGAAAAGAAACCCTTGAAGAAATGCGAGAAAGTTTTCAAGGCTACTTTTATGGTGTTAAAGAAGTATTAAAAGCTTCAAAAGAAAATAAATTATCAGATATCCATGGTGTTGTTGTTGATTTAATAGATGTGCCAACAGATTATATTACAGCAATCGATACGGTTTTAGGTGGTCAAGCCCAAAATGTTATTGTTAAAAATGATGTCTCAGCAAGAAAAGCTATTAATTGGTTAAAAAAAGAAAATAAAGGCAGGGCTACTTTTTTACCAATTGAATCAATGAGTGATCGATCGATTACAGAAAATATACTTTCAAAATTAAGATCACATTCAGGGTTTATTGGGCCAGCTGCACAGCTTATTCAAACTGATGTAATCTATCAAAAAGTTGTAAATAATTTAATGGGGAATATTATTGTTGCTAACACACTTAAATCAGCAAACGAACTAGCAGAAATAACTAACAGACGCTATCGAATTGTTACATTAGAAGGTGACGTTGTTTATCCTGGTGGTTCAATGTCAGGAGGAGCAAAACGAAAAGTAAATCAATCGTTATTTACACGCGAAAAAGATCTAACAGAATTATCAAAAAAACTAGCAGAATTTGTGGAACGAACGAAAGCATTTGAAAAAGAAACAATCCAACAAAATCATTTTATAAAAACACAAAAACAAGAAATAATAAAAGAGAATCAAGCTAAGGATAAGCAAACACTATATCTTGACCAAATAAATAAAGAATATCAAAATACAAAAGCAATCTATCAGCAATTAAATGATGAACTTTTAGTATATGATATGAATCAAAAACAAATGAAAACAGAGCAAAAAGAACAAAATGAAAAAATTAACAAGACGAATGAACAATTACTTGAATTATCTGTCCGACTAACAGAGATTGATAATGAGATCAAACTATTAACAAAGAAACAAAAAGTAGAAAGCGAAAATCAGTCGAAACTTAATTCAGAGCTACATAAACTAGAAATAAGTTTTGCTGAGAACGATCAAATATTAAAGCATCAAAAACAATCAAATGACCGTGCTAAGCAAGATGTTCGCACTTTAGAAAATAAAGAACTAAAATTAAAAAATGAACTAGCTGAGCTTAATAACTTAAGAAAAGAAGAATTAACAACAGAGGACATGAGTCAAAAAGTAATAGAAAAAGAACGCATTAAAGAAAAAATATCTTATGAATTGACTAAGTACCGCAAAAAATTATCTGAGATAAATGTCTTAATCACTGATGATGAACGTGAATTAACAGAAGAAATAAAAAATCAAAAAAGATTATCGATTAAACTTCAAGAAAAAGAAGTGAAGGCAAATAGATTGGATGTTTCTTTAGAAACACAAATATCTCATTTACAAACAACGTATTCAATTAGTTTTGAAAGAGCTTCAGAAGAATATAAACCAACAAAAAACATTTCAGATGCTAAATCTACAGTTAATCGATTGAAAAATGAAATTAAAAATTTAGGAAATGTCAATACAGGTGCAATTGAAGAATTTAAACGAATTAAAGAACGATATACATTTATGACATCTCAGCAGAATGATTTATTAGAAGCTAAACAAACTCTTTATGAAGTTATTTCTGAAATGGATGAAGAAATGATTACATTATTTAGTGATACATTTGATCAAATTCAAAAAGAATTTACGCTTGTGTTTAAAGAACTTTTTGGTGGAGGTCATGCAGAACTTACTTTGAGTGATCCTAATAATCTTTTAGAGACGGGGATAGATATTGTTGCTCGTCCTCCAGGTAAAAAATTAAAATCATTAAGTTTATTATCTGGTGGCGAACGCTCATTAACAGCTATTGCTCTTTTGTTTTCTATTTTAAAAGTAAGACCTGTACCATTTTGTATTTTAGATGAAGTCGAAGCAGCACTTGATGAAGCAAACGTTGTACGGTTTGCAAAATATGTTAAAATGCACAGTGATGAAATTCAATTTATAGTTATCACACACCGAAGAGGAACAATGGAAGAAGCAGATGCACTCTATGGTGTAACTATGCAAGAGTCAGGTGTATCTCGATTAGTGTCAGTACGTTTAGAAGAGACCGATTATCTAGAAGAATCATGATAATTAATAATAGAAAGGAAGTTAATAATGAGTTTTTTTAAAAGGTTAAAAAATAAATTTGTAAAAGAAGAAGAAACAACTGATAAATACAAAGAAGGTATGACAAAAACAAGACAAAGTTTCACAAGCAAAATTAATGATTTAATTGCACGTTATCGATTAGTAGATGAAGATTTCTTTGAAGAGTTAGAAGAAGTGTTAATATCATCAGATGTTGGTGTTATGACAGTTATGGATTTAATCGATGAACTTAGATTAGAAGTTCAACGTAAGAATATAAAAGAGACAAGAGAAATGA